>Ga0105856_1000086_pt1 | contig 47338 bp, 42 predicted proteins | sample OrgsoiDNA_201060_FD_89681 | JGI IMG/M metagenome (GOLD analysis project Ga0105856, IMG submission 89681) | Permafrost soil microbial communities from the Arctic, to analyse light accelerated degradation of dissolved organic matter (DOM) -... | ecosystem: Environmental > Terrestrial > Soil >...
AATTCAATTCAATTCAGCAGAATAACTTTCGATTTAGGGGCCAGTGTGCCGCATTCAAAAATGACGCCGAATGAATGGTTCGAGACCGCAAGGCTCGAAGCCTGAAATTCGGGAACCGCCTAAGCGGCGGCATTTTGCGGCGATAACTGCGACACCTGAAACAGGTCCATTCCAACGAGCGATAGCGCGCAGTTAAAAAAGCTCGGATTCTTAAGGCCCGAGCGACTGCGGGCCTTAAGGCGGGTTTGGGCGGCAGCCCAAGGTCTTGACCTTGAAAAGCGGGTTTGGGCAGCCGCCCAAGGCATTGTGGGGACCCTCCCCACTTTTCTAATGCATAGCGCGCAAATCTTAATTAGAATGCAAATCGTTTTTATTTGTATTTCAGGGAAAATTCACGTGTCTATCCAAAAAAATCACGCCACGAGCGGCTTCAAAAAGTCCGTACTGGCGCTGGCTATCATGCACTGCTCTGCGTTGCTGGCAGCCACCGACAACGCCACGAAAGGCGATACGATCACCGTTAACGCCGACAATGATTCTGCCTATTCCACTCACTACAACGCCAGCGACGCCGCAGTTGCCGGTAAAACGAAAACGCCTATCAATGAGATCCCACAGTCTGTCAGCGTGGTGACATCATCGATGATTAACGATTACCAAATCACCTCACTGGATGAGGCGATGAAATTTGTCAGCGGCGTCACTCAGGGCAACACCCTCGGTGGCATTGAAGACGGATTTGTTAAACGCGGTTTCGGTACCAACAGCGATGGTTCGATTTTCCTTGATGGCGTGCGCAGTAATCAGGGTTTGGGCTTCAACGCCACGACCGATCATGTTGAAGTCTTGAAAGGCTCGGCCTCCCTGCTGTATGGCATTCAAAATCCTGGCGGCATTATTAATGTCATCAGTAAGAAGCCGCAATATGATTGGAATACCCGCGTCACTGGCAGCACTGGCGGTTTTGGGGGCGGGTCTGGCGGGATTGATATCACCGGGCCACTGGGAAATGGCTTTGCATTTCGCATGATCGCCGAACGTCAGTCGGAAGATTACTGGCGTAACTTCGGTAAAGACCAACACACCCTGCTCGCGCCATCCTTGAGTTGGTATGGCGAGAAGGCCAGTTTCAACATTAGCTATCAGCAGTACAAATACGACATTCCTTATGATCGCGGTACCGCATTTATCAACGGTAAACCCCTCGATATTCCTTATGAGCGCCGCATTGATGAACTGGCGAACCATGCATGGGGCACCAATAAGCGCCTGAATACCACCTGGGAATATGAGCTCAGCCCAGACTGGAAAACGCGCGTCACCTACGGTTGGATGCAACGCCGCTATGACAGCAACGAAGTGCGCGCCACGGCGATTGATGTCACCACCGGCATAGTCTCAAGACGCGCCGACGCCAACCGTGGCTTTAATCATCAGACCGATTACACCGCGTGGGATTGGATCGGTACGCCGGAATTATTCGGTATGACCCACGACGTATTGTTCGGCGTCGATTACGAGAAAGACCAAACCTACAAACAGTATTCCTACCGTGGCAAAGTTAACAACAAGCTGGATATGTATGACCCGGTTTATGGCGTTTCCCCTATCACTAACGCCACGACCTACAACGATTCCAATAGTAACCTGCGCAATACCTTGTTCAATAAATCCGTGTATGTGAAAGACAGTATTCATCTGACCGATCAGTGGATTGGCGTATTAGGTGGGCGCTACCAGCACTACAATCAGAAAGCCTCGAGCGGTTTTGTCAAGCCGGCTGAAACGTTGGATAACAGCGATAATAAATTCTTGCCGCAGCTGGGGCTGGTCTATAAATTGACCGACGATCTCTCATTTTATGGCAGCTATAGCCGCTCATTCACGCCATCGACTGACACCGATGACGACGGCAATGTCGCGCAGCCTGAAACCGGCACCACGTATGAAGTCGGTTCCAAATGGCAGATTTCACCTCGGGTTGACGCCACGCTGGCGCTGTATCGCATCGATGAAAAAGATATGTCGGTGTTTATTAACGGCGTGACGCGCAGCATTCCGAAAGCACGATCCAGCGGCGTCGAGTTGGAAGTGAACGGCGAAGTGGCAACGGACTGGAATGTCAGCGCCAACTACAGCTATGACAAAACGGAAATCACCCAAGATGATGTGAATGCGGGCAACGTCGGTAATCGTCTGGTTAACGCACCGACCCAAATGGGCGGGTTGTACCTCAGCCATACGCTGCGTTGGGTACCGCTACAGGGCGATGTTCGTGTGGGAGGGGGCGCGCGTTATGTCGGCAGCCGTGCGGGTGATCCAGAAAACAGCTTTACTATGCCGTCGTACACCGTGGCTGATGCGTTTATTGCGTGGGATACCCCGCTGTTTGGTAAACATACCCAACTGAAACTGAACGTAAATAATCTGTTTAATAAAGAATATTATTCGTCCAGTGCGGGGAATCTGCGTGTTATCGAAGGCGAACCGCGTAACGTGGTGCTGTCAGCAGCGGTCGATTTCTAACACCCTATTTTGCTGAAAATATAAAGCCCTACTTCTTTTTAAAGATTAGCGTATCAGCGTCGGTGATGTGAACATTGTGCCCTTCGGTTCTTTCGTAAAGACACAGTTTGCGCCCGCGCTGATTCTTGCTGTTTTTGCCCGGATAGGTCCCTTCTAGTAACAAAGCCGACCCCACGTTGTCTTCGAAAAGGACGATATCACCCAGCGGTTTGGCATTTTTCAGACCGCTGGCTTTGATACATGCCGCTTTAACATCAGCATCGTGCTGCGCCCACGCCTCTGAACTGGACGCCAACGCCTGGTTTGTCACCGCCGTGGAAAGCCATACTACGCCTGCCAGCAGCGCAATCGATGAATACTTCATAAAGACTCCTTAAGGTGAAAACTGTCCATTGAGAGTGTAGAACCGCATGCCGTTATTGCACGGGTAACTGACTCCAGTAAGTCCCGCTGAACGGTATCGGCAGGAACTGTTCGTAGATCTCTTTGACGGTATGTTGTGGGTCAATGTCGGCAAACAGAGAAGGATACAATGCCTTAGCAAAGACCTCGACATCTACCAAATGATACGGGCTAAGGTAGAAATTATGCCAGACGCTGTAAGCCCGCCCCGCTTTTACCGCCTGAAGATTCGACAATAACGGCTGTTGATTCATCACTTGCTGAAAACTCCCTTCGGCCTGCTCTTTCGACACCAAGGGGCCAAGCATAATGTTACCTTCCGCTTTGCCTTGCGGCGAGCCAAGACCGGTGCTGATATACACATCAGGATTGGCCGCTATCACCGCTTCAGGATTCATCTGACCATAAACACTTTTAAATGCACCGCCAGCAATATTGTCACCCCCGGCGAAAGCCAGTAAATCCGCAAGATTTCCATGGGACACCGTGGTGCAACAGGTTTGCCGACGTCCCAATTGCAGTTGCAGCATCACCGTGGTTTTTTTGCCGTGATACTGCGCAATCCGCTGCTGTACAACGTTCATATGCTGCTGATAAAACGCAATAAATCGCGCCGCTTTTTGTGGGTTATTCAGCACGTCGCCCAACAGTTTGACGCTAGGAATCGTGTTGTTGAGTTGATCGACGCGCAGATCAACGTAAATCACCGCAATACCCGCTTGGGTCAGACTGTCGAGCATTTGGTCGTGGTCACTCTGTTGCTTGGCATAACGCGGCAAAATCACTAAGTCGGGTTTCAGAGCGATGATTTTCTCGGCGTTAAACTGCGTGAAATTGTTTTTGCCAAGCTGGGGAATGGTGGCTATTTCGGGGAAAGCCTTAACGTAAAGCTGCCAGCTTTGTGGGTCGAGATTCTGCATATCACCCGGCCAGCCGACGATATTTTTGGCCGGATTACCCTCCTGCACCAAAGCCAGCGTGTAGAGCATACGGCTTTCACCCACCACAATGCGTTGCGGATTATCCGGCACTTCCACGGTACGGCGAGCGATGTCTACGATGGTTTTGGCGGGTGCCGATAACGGCGCGAGAAGCGGCGTAAGCAGGCTGGCAAGCAACAGAATTTTGCAGGAAAGGCGCATAAAATCTCAGGGTCTGATCATCAGGCTAAAGATGATAATGATTATCGTTAATTTCTGCAATTCTCTGCGATTGACTCCCCGTGCTAACCGCGTAAAGTGCTTTATTCCTGTGAGGAATAAATGTTATTTCTGCGGGCGGTCTTCTGCTATTGGCGGGTTACGGTGAAGATCTTTGGTTTTATTAAGGCTATTTTGAGTAAAGGGAGAGCGCAATGGACAGGCTGATGGAAATGGAAACCTATATTCGCGTAGTGGAAGCCGGTTCATTTTCGGCGGCGGCGAAACAGTTGAATCTGGGACAGCCCGCTATTTCCAAAACCATTGCCCGACTGGAGGAGCGGCTGGGCATTCGTCTGTTATTGCGCTCGACGCGCGGTCTGATGACCACTGACGCCGGGCAGCGCTTTTTCGAACACGCTAAACGGGCGGTGGTGGAAGCCGATGAAGCCGAACAAGCGGTACGTGACAGCTCGGCCGGTTTGTCCGGCACATTGCGCATCAGCGCGCCGATAACCTTTGCACGTTTGCATGTGTTACCGGCATTAAAAACCTTCCTTGATCAGCATCCGCAGTTGGATATCGATCTGGTGCTGGGCGACAGCAATATTGATCTGATCGTCGAAGGTATGGATGTCGCATTGCGGATGGGCGTATTGCGAGATTCAAGCATGACCGCGCGGCGCATCGCGCAAAGTCCCCGCAAAGTCATTGCCACACCGGAGTATTTTTCGCGAGCGGGGATCCCCAAAACCCCCGAGATGCTCAATCAACATCAGGCAATTGTTTATTCGCAGGGCGGCGGCGGCGAGTCCTGGACCTTCCGTCAGAAAGAGCAAGCTATCGATGTGGTGCTGACTGGCCGGGTTCGAGTGAGTGCGGCAGAAGGCATGCGCACCTCGGTGCTGACAGGTTTAGGTCTGGCGGTGGCGTCAGAATGGATGTTTTCCCCTGAGCTGACTGAGGGGAAATTGCAGGTTGTCCTGACTGACTGGACGTTACCGCCGGTAGATTTGTGGGCTGTGTTCCCTACCGGCAGGCTGGTGTCGGCCAAGGCCCGCGCCTTTGTGGCTTTCGTCGAAAGTTTGCTGGTGGCACACACCGAGTAAGCGGCGCGGTCAGCACTTTTACGCCATTTTCTAGCGCGAGCTGGCGGCTTTTTCAAGCACCGGCAACAACTCTGAAGGGTCAGGTCGTTGGGTGTAATCCGGGTTCACTTCGGCATACAGCACAATACCGTCCTGACCAATCACGTAACGTGCGGGCATCGGCAATGTCCAACTCGGATCATCGTTGATCAAGGGTAGATCGTTCTTAAACATGCCATAAAGGTCGATCAGATAATCCGGCAATTGGAAGCGCAGGCCGAAAGCGTCACCGATCTCGCCCTTCACATCGCTCAATACTGGGAAGTTGAGCTCGCCGGTGCGCACCGATTTACGGCTGTTGGCTTGCGTTTGCGGTGAAATCGCCACGAGGTTGCCGCCCAGCGCCTGAATTTGTGGCAAGACTTCATTGATCGCCGCCAATTCCATGTTGCAATACGGACACCACACGCCACGGTAAAAGGTCACCACCAACGGGCCCTTCGCCAATAACGCTTGCGATGAAACCTCGTTGCCATTCTGATCTTTGAGCAGAAACTCAGGAGCGCGGTCGCCCACGTTGATCGCGTCGTTGGCTTGACCACTGGCAATTAACTCATCGGTAGCGCGCGTCATGATCGGGTGAATGTCGGGCGGTGCATTGTACGGTGGTTTGCCCGCCATAAAGTCAGCTTTAAACGCGTCTAATTTATCTTGCAGTGACATGAGGACTCTCCGGTTGATGATGTTCTTCGGGCTTTGTCGCCCGTCTGAACATCATCTTGCGGGAATGAGGAAAACTCAGGTAGGTAGCTGCGGTGCATAACACTCATTCTTACGAGGCATGGGGCGTCGGTAAGGTAATATCCCCTTCCCCCAACTCAAGTTGCAACAAGACGGTATCTATCCAGCGGCCATGTTTGAAGCCGACGCTTTTCAATGTGCCGATGATGCCAAAGCCCAGCGACTGGTGCAGACTGATGGAGCCGATATTCTCGCTGTTGCCGACGTTGGCAATCATTTGCCGCCATCCGCCTTGGGTCGCGCGTTTAATCGCTTCCTGCATCAACCGTTTACCTATGCCCTGCCCCTGCTGCCCTTCGGCGACATACACGGAGCTTTCGCAGGTAAAACGATAGGCATAGCGCGGGCGATAAGGTGCCAAATAACAGTAGCCGAGTACCTGATCCTCACGTTTCGCCACCAGATACAGCAAACCCTGTTTGAGGATATTTTCGCGACGGGTGAGCATTTCTGCCAGCGTCGGCGGTTCGGTTTCAAAAGAGGCAATGCCGTGAATAACGTGGTGGGAATAGATGGCCTGAACCTGTGCCATATCCGCCTCGTTAGCGTCATGGAGTGTGATGGTTTCACTCAATAAAACAGACATATAAGTTCTTCCTGAGGGACAGTTTTTTATTATTACCCTAAGAATATGCCTGAGCAGCGAAATTGGATAATAAGTAAAACTTATGTTCATCGTGTTATCGCTGAGTTTTTAGTGGAAAACAGCTACACTGATGAACACTTTCCTCACTCGGATGCACGATAATGAAAAGATTGACTCAGCAAGACATGACGGAAAGCGAACAGCGCGAGCTTAAAACCCTGCTCGATCAGAGCCGTAAAGCTCAGGGGCGCGACCTGACTAACTCAGAAACCAACCGCATTAAAGACAACTACATCGACAAACTGATGGAAGAGAAAGAAAAAGTCGCGGCCAAGGCCCGCGCTGAAAAACGCCGTGCTAAAGCCGTTCCTAGCACCACGGCCACCTATGACTGGACTGCAAGAACGCATCCGCGCGGTCGTCGCTAGTTGTTAGTGCCTCGCTTTTAAAGGTTCTAACGATCAGATGTTTAAAAGGGCTCAGTCTATGAGCCCTTTTTTTATGCTACCTCGTGCATTCCGACGATGGCTAGGCTAATAATTTAAAGCCATGCGTCCCGTCTTTTTCCAGTTGCCCCACCAATCCATATTCCCAGTCGAGATAATCCTGCATCGCTTGCGGGCTGACGTCGGTTCCCTCATACGGGCGACGATAACGGTCCTGTGCGTTCTCGATCCACGCGGATTCACCGTGCTCGAGCGGTAAACTGGCGTCGATCCACCCTACCGTGCCGCGTTGCAATAAATAGGCAGGAACCCCGGTTAAAGCCGCTACTTCGGTGACAGCGTAACGTGCCAGTAATCCGCTGGTGCAGGTCACCACCCAGCGGGTGACCGCCGGATGCTGGCGCACGGCCTGTGCGATATTGGCACGCGTGGTCCATAATGCGCCCGGAATACGACGGCTGCGGAAATTCGCACTGGTTGTCAGGTCAATCACGCCGGTATTGCCCTCGGCCAGCCATTCGCGCAACTGTACCGGCTGCACCTCTTCGACCGCCGGCGCCGAGGCTGTTTTGGCCTGCCAGTTTCCTTGCTCAGTGAACGCCGCCAGCGGCGCGTCGAGCACCGCGACATCCCAGTTCATTTGCGCCAGCCATGACGCGGTTAACTCGGCACGCACCTGCTGGTCATCACTGAGCACAATCCGCGCACCGCGTACGCTAGCGTAGTGATCCGTCTCTTGAACCAGTTGCCCCCCCGCCACGTGGCGGGCACCCACAATATGCCCCTCGGCATATTCCTCGGCGTTGCGCACATCAAACAGATAGAGCGTGCGTGAACTGTCCTGCTGCCATTGGCTTAAGGTCTCGACGCTGATGCGTTTCACCCCGGCGCGGTCAGCCAATTGACGGGCGTTAACCGCTGCCGCCTGACGTGATGCGTCGCTCAATGGCGGGAAAGTCCCTTGCTGTTGATGGGCCAGCGTCTGGCCTGCCAGAGTCCAGCCGATAGTGCCGTTACGCAGCGCCGCCACTGGATTAGGGATCGCGGCATTGATCAGCGACTGGGTGCCGATAATGCTGCGTGTGCGACCGGCGCAGTTAATGATCACCTGCGTTTGTGGGTCTGGCACGGCGTCGCGCAGGCGTAAAACCAGTTCGCCACCCGGGACGCTGATACCGCCCGGAATGCTCATCGTGTTGAATTCATCAAAACGACGGACGTCGAGAATGGCGATATTGGCGTTCTGCTGTTGTAACGCCTGCACCTGTTCGGCGGTGAATGACGGCGTATGGTAATGGTGCTCAACCCACTCGCCAAAGGCTTTGCCGGGCGCATTGACGTCGATAAACAGTTCACCGCCCGCTTCTTTCCAACCCGCTAAATCCCCGGCTAATAAAGCAATATCGCGATATCCCAGCGCTTTAAAGGTGGCAAGTGCCCGCGTGGTTTTGCGAATGCCCTGCTCCTCGTCCCAAAACTCGCCATTGTCATACAAGGTGATCGGCACGTTGCGGCGTGGCAGGCGATCTAACGCTTCAATTTCTAGTTTTGACAGCGGCAAATTGACCGCAAACAGCGGGTGTCCTGTGGCAAAGGTGGCCTCTTCGCGCAGATCAATTAAGGCGACTTCCTGCTGATTAATGAGCGCATCGCGCAGTTCGGCGTAATGACGTAAAGGAATGGACAAGGTTTTAGACATGAGAGTTCTCTTTCGACAGATCCCAAATATTGGGAAGCGTGCGGTTGGAATAGCCGGAGATGAAGGTTTTTTGCTGGCCGTCTGGCAGGTAAACCGCACGGGACACCGCGCCAATATTGCCGCCGTACACGTGAATACTGACTGAAACGCGGTCATCGAAGGCGTTGCTGACTTGATGGATATCCTGTTCGTCCGGGGAAATTTTCTCGACGCTGCCCGGCGTCAGGCGTATCGGTTCCCCCTGTGGGGAAAGTTTGCCTGTGGCGTCGCGGACCATGTTTTGGCTGATCTCTTCACCGCGCAGCATGCCAATTAATCCCCACACGCGATGGTCATGAACCGGGGTGATTTGCCCGGGTCCCCAGACAAAACTCACCACAGAAAAACGCGATAACGGATCGGCATACAGCAGATATTGTTGGTAATGGTCGGGGTGCGGCGTGGCGAATTCATCATCCAGCCAGACGTCGTTGGCGACCAATTGCCCTAACAGTTCGGCCCCCTGCGCCAGGATTTCTGTCTGGCCGTGAGGCTCAGAGACCAGCCGAGTCAATGACGCCAGAAAATCACGTAATGGCCGGTACTGTTTTATTGTCATATCGACTCCTTAAGATGCCCTTTAACGCAGGCTAGCACTGGCCGCAGCCAAGCAAAATTCATTTTATGGATAAGCTAATATGCAAATCACACATAAAAATGTGCGGCCGGTTTCGGCTTCATGGTGCGATTTGCTTTATGCTAAACAGATTGGTGTCGTGAATGACGCAACACACAGGGACTGCAATAACTGATGAAAATTGAAGATCTGACGGCGTTCGTCGCGGTGATCCGCCTGCAATCAACCCGCATGGCGGCAGAAGAATTAGGGCTGACACAACCGGCGATCACCCGTCGAGTGCAAAACTTCGAAGAGTCATTGGGCATCGCGCTGCTCAATCGGCAAACCAAACCGCTGAAACCGACGCTGATGGGGAAACGGGTCTTCCAGCAATGCCGCAATATTTTGCGTGAAGTGGAGGCGCTCAGTGATTTGGTGGCGGCCGATACCCCGCCGTCAGGCCTATTGCGCCTGGCGGTTCCGCAAAGCCTAAGCGAAACCAGCCTGCTACCCGCGCTGAAAATGCTGTCAACGGTCTATCCGCAAATTCAGCCAAGGCTCTCCAGCGGTTGGGGGGAAGAGCTGCTGTTGCGCGTGCAACGTCAGGAGCTGGAAGCCGCGGTGGTGCTGTTCCCCGCCAGTAAACAGTTTCCGGCCGGACTAGAAAGTCAGGCATTGGGATCGGTCGATTTAGTGGTGGTTGGCCCCAATGACCCTAACGTCCCTGAACTAAAGAAGCTGGAAGAAGGCTATCAGCGCGGCTGGATTTTAAACCCAGAAGGCTGTGGTTTTCGCGCCGCATTACAGCGGGCGCTGACCGAGCAAGGCCTGCCGCTGCTGCTCAATCTGGAAGCCTTTGGCGTGACGCTGCAACTGTCGTTGATTGCTGAGGGGCGCGGTCTTGGATTGATGCCGCGTGCGTTGGTCGAACGCCATGCGCTGCGTCCGCAATTAAAGATTTATGCGTTGCAGGACTTCGCACCGCGCAGTCAGCTCTGGCTGGTGTATCCGAACGTTCCCGCCAGCCAAATTCCAGCGATTGATGCCTTCGCTGCCGCCATTGCACAGGGGTTGGATCTGGCACCGCTGTCGGCAACCTTGCCGCATGACGTGGCCTGACGCCTTTAATGCACAATTTTTATATTAGCTTATGATAAAAATTAATTTCTAACATAGTAAAAGGCTGTCTAAGGTAATACGCTCCTGTCATCGTGTTTGCGATGGCAACTCATAGACTCCAGGAGTGACAGCCCATGAGCGTGCAATTTATTGGTATGATCGGCCATCGTTTGGCTTCTGAAATCATCCCGCCAACTGGCCCGGTTTTCGATAAAAAATACATTGCCGATTTTGCCAAAGCCCACGAGGACGCGGGGTTTGACCGCATTCTGGTAGCCTACGCCTCCGATCAGCCCGACGCCTTTTTAGTCACCGCGCATGCTGGAGCGAATACCTCTCGCATTCATTTCTTGCTGGCTCACCGTCCAGGTTTCGTCGCGCCAACCCTCGCCGCCCGTAAACTCGCCACGCTTGATCACCTGCTCGACGGCAGATTAGCCGTGCATATCATCAGCGGTGGCAGCGATGCCGAACAGCGCCGAGACGGTGACTTTGTGCCAAAGTCTGGGCGCTATGCGCGCACGGATGAGTATATCAGCGTGCTGAAGAAAAGCTGGTACTCGGAGAAAGGCTTTGATCATCAGGGCGAGTTTTATCAGGCCGACAATGCCTTCTCCGCCATCAAACCCTTTAATCAACACTTGCCGGTGTTCTTCGGTGGTTCGTCTGCTGACGCCATTCGGGTGGCGGGTAAGCAGGCTGATGTTTTTGCCCTATGGGGTGAGCCGCTGGCGAGTGCCGCTGAAACGGTGAACGCCGTCAAAGCCGAAGCCGCCCTGCATCAGCGTGAAGTCGGTTTTAGTATCTCCTTCCGCCCGATTCTGGGCCGTACCGAAGAGGAAGCCTGGGCCAAAGCCGAGGCCATTCGCGAAAAAGCCAAAGCGCAAATCGCCAGCAGCGGCCAGTCTCAAGCCCCGAAACCACAAAGTGTAGGCGCCGAACGCTTGTTAAACGCAGTGGCCCAAGGCGACCGGCTTGATGAGCGTTTATGGACAGGTATTGCCGGTTTGATTGGCGGCGGTTCCAACTCTACCGCCCTGGTCGGCACGGCCGAACAAGTCTCTGACGCCCTGCTGAAATATTACGATTTGGGTATTCATACGTTCCTGATCCGGGGTTTCGATCCCCTCAATGATGCGGTGGAATACGGCAAAGAGCTGATCCCGCTGACCCGACAAAAAATTGCCGCACGTCTGGCACAACAACCCTTACAACCACAACACGAATCGGCGGTATAGAGCATGACGACGGGTAAAACTTGGGGAAACTGGTGCGTGGCGCTGGCGCTATTGGGCAGTGTACATACGGCTTTCGCGGATGAAGTGACGCTGCGCGTGGCCGACCAAAAAGGCAATATGCGGGCGCAGTTAGAAGCGGCGGGCAAGTTAAATGATCTGCCGTACAAAATCGAATGGTCAGAATTTCCGGCGGCGGCGCCTCTTGCCGAAGCACTGAATGCGCAGGTCGTCGATGTCGGTATTATTGGCGATGCGCCTTTGCTGTTTGCCGAAGCGGCAGGCGCGCAGGTAAAAGCCATTGCGGTAGATAAATCCGATGCTTACGGTACGGCGCTGCTGGTCAGCCCCGATAGCCCAATCAAAAGCGCGGCAGATTTGAAAGGCAAAAGTATTGCGACTAACCGTGGGTCTATCGGCCATTTTGTGGCGCTCAAAGCACTGGCGTCTGCTGGGCTATCAGCCAAAGATGTCACCTTCCGTTTTCTGCCGCCGAGTGACGCTAAACTGGCGCTGACACAGGGTTCGGTGGACGTGTGGGCGACATGGGAACCTTACACCGCGTTTGCTGAAACGCAGGATCATTTACGCGTGGTGGTGAATGGCCGTGGTTTATGGTCGGGGAACAGTTTCCTGGCGGCAACCGATACGGCGCTGAAAGATAATGCGAAACGGGCCGCTATCACGGATTACCTGCAACGACTGGGGGATTCGCAAGTCTGGGCATATCAGCATTTAGACCAATATAGCCAGCAATTGGCTAAAATTATTGGTTTCCCACTGCCTGCGGCCCGGCTCTCCTTCGAACGTCGCAAATCTTATTGGCAATCGATTGATGTCGACACCAAAACGCAACAACAGCAAACCGCTGATTTTTATCATGACCAGGGTTTGCTGCCGGTAAAACTGGACGTGACTCACACCTTTGATGAGAGCTTTAAGGTGAAACAGCCTTAATCAGCCCCCTTCCCGCTGCGCCTCGCCTTTTGGCCGTTCTCCCGCTGGGATTAATCTTCCGGCGGCGAGAGCAAACACTGAAATCACTGCCGCAACAATAAACACCCAATGCAATGACGCCGCCACGCTGTCGGTGATCGCACTTAATTGGTTCGGATCCATACTCAGGCGCGACGACTTCTCCATCAATTGTTGCACCGGATCGGCGATATCTGGCAGACGATATTGCAGGTTGAGATTGAGCGTAGCACCCAGCAATGCCGTCCCCATCGCAGATCCAAGCATGCGGGTGAACAGCGTTGACGCGGTGGCGATACCGCGAATAGCCGGTTCGGCGGCATTCTGTACTGACACCAAAAAAGTGGTATTACATAAGCCCATTCCCGCACCAATGGTGAAGGCCGCGATACGCGCTGACCACAACCCCGACGTTGGCGAGAGAAGCAATAAAATCAGGCTACCGGTCACCAATAATAGAGCACCGATGAGTGCGGTCGCGCGGTAGGACGTGGCTTGCATCACATTGCCGCTAAACATGCTCGCCAGCGGCCAGCCGATGGACATCATCGCCAGCGTGGTGCCCGCCTGTAAAGGCGTTCCGCCCATCACGCCTTGAACAAAGGTCGGTAAGAAAGCGCTAATGCCCATCATGGTGGCACCAATGACTAAACCGCCGATATTACCGGCAATAATCACTTTGCTATCCCATAATGCCAAGGGGAAAAGCGGCTCGGGGGCGCGGCGTTCTTGCCGAACCAATAACGCGCCACACAATATGGCAAAGGCAATCAAGGCCAACGCCCAGTAACCCAACTCTTCGGCCTGCAAGAGCGCCAATAACAACGCCGCCACCGACAGCGTGAGATACGCCGTCCCAGCCAGATCCAAGACGTGCTGCTTGCGCTGACTGTCGGCCGGTAAGAAACGCCAGAGTACCGCCATCGCCAGCAGGCCAATCGGCACATTGACCCAGAAAATGACCGCCCAGGCAAAATGAGAAACAATAAAAGCGCCCAATAACGGCCCCACAATGGCGGAAACACCCCACACGCTGGCGAGATACCCCTGTGCTTTTGCTCGCTCTTTCGGGCCATACACGTTGGCGATCAGCGTGGTGGCAATCGGTGTGATGGCTCCGGCACCTAAGCCTTGCAGCGCACGGAAGGCAATCATCCACGTCAGTGACGGCGCAAAACCGCACAGCACCGAACCGATGAGAAATAAGCTGGTGCCGATGAAAAATATTTTGCGACAGCCGTATAAGTCAGCAAGGCGGCCGTAAATCGGCACGGTGATCGCTTGCGTCAAAAGATAGACCGCAAAAACCCAGCCCAGCAATGAGAACCCGCCCAGATCGGCGATGATGGTGGGCATTGCGGTGGCTACGATGGTGACTTCAACGGCTGCCATAAACATCGAAAGCATGCAGGCAACAAGAATGAGCGGACGGTGTTTAGCGCTAACCGCGGGCTGGTCGTGAGTCTGATTCAATGAGTTCAATTTCGTATTCTGACGTTATCGGCGAGGAGGAATTCTTGAGTATATCAGCCAGACAGCGACGTTGCCTGCATGTTACGTGAACGCAAAAAAAGCCCAGCGCAAAAGGAACGGGCTGGGCTTTATCAGGTTTTTAACCGATGAGGTCTTTCGATAAGCAACGGATTAAGCAGAGTATTCACGTTTAAGATATAAAAGGGAAAGATCAATATACTTTGCCATGTCACGTGATTCAGCGCGTGGCAAATAAGGGATTTCACCCAACAAGGGCGCTGAAATATTGGCGCCAATCGCATCAATAGTTTGCTGATAATGTGCTAGACAAGGATTAATACGGTTAGCTACCCAACCAACTAGCGATAAGCCGTCAGCGTTGATCGCTTGTGCGCTTAATAACGCATGACTGACGCAACCTTCCTGAATGCCCACCACTAAAATAACCGGAATATTTTCTAAGCGAACCCAATCAGAATAAAAACGTTGTGGGGTGATCAGCGTTCTCCAGCCATCGCAACCTTCGGTCACCACGGCATCACCGCCTTCTCGCATGGCTTTGAGACCGGAGGTCATTATTTCGAAGATATTATCCGGTGTTTCACTGGCATAAATATCTTCGTCTAATAACGCCAGCGGCGTTATTTTGTCGAAAGGATAAGAAATAGAGGAGGAGTTCTGCAACGTTACTGCATCTTTGCTTCGGATACCGTCGGCCAACTCCTGGCTCCCTGTGGCGATAGGTTTGTAACCCAATGCACATTTGCCCTGTGCTGCCAAAGCCTGCAGCAAAGCACGAGTCACGATGGTTTTACCAACACGGGCATCCGTACCCGTGACGAAAAAGTGCGTTAACATGGAATGTTGACTCCGGGATCTCTGCGTCTGATTAAAAAATATCTCTGGCGAGTAAGCCCGAGACTAGGTGACGAGGATAAAGTCTAGGCGATAGGTATCGATAACGATTTGCGTTAGCGCAATGTTTTGGTCATTGAGGGTGATAAAGCACAAAGTAGGAATTTTATTATTTTCTATAAGAAGGCGACAGGGTTATTTTAAGACAATAATTAACCCTGTAATAATTTAATCAACAATGAGCCATTATATAGCGCATCTTTGACGAGCGCCGCGCCGGGCATTGTGCCTTGATTATAAAACTCGGTCGATTCCAGTTTTATATTCTCGCGATAAGACGGCAGAGATTGTTGCTGAATACAGGACATTATTGCCGGGTGCAAAATATCTTTGGCGAAATTCAGCGGCGAGCCAATTAACACTTTTTCAGGATTAAATAAATTTACCATGATAGCTAGGATCCGCCCTACGCTGTGCCCGACATTAATAATGACATCACGCGCCAGCTGATCGCCACGATTTGCCGCCTCGCAGATCGCTTCAATGGTGAGCGGCACACCTTGCAGGCTAGAGTTAATGGCCGTGGCGAGGCGTTGGCGAACTAATTCCAGAATACTGTCAGTACTGGCGACCGTTTCCAGACAACCGTGATTACCGCAGTAACAGCGTTTGCCGTAAGGGTCGACTTGGGTGTGGCCCATTTCGACAACGCTGCTGCTGCCGCCGTGCAGGACACGTCCGCCGGTGATCACGCCGGCACCGACGTTGTGGTCAATCACCACTTGCACCACATTTTGACAGCCGCGCGACGCGCCATATAAGGCTTCCGCCATGGTCCATGCGGCAATGTCATGTTGCACATACACCGGTAATCCGGTGTGAGCCAGCAGTGCGGTTCCGAGTGGCATCTCATCGACATCGCTATAATACGGCATCCGATGAACCACGCCTTCGCGGGCGTTGATCATGCCCGGCAAGGTGATAGCGATCGCCGTCAGACGCTCAAGTTTGCGCTGATGGCGAATAAAGAATTGGTCGATTTCAGTGACAATACGGCCGAGCAGCGGTGTATCCGTACTTGCAGGCAGTGGCAAAATTTCTTCCACCACTAATTTACTGCTGAGATCACGCAGCCCTAGGGTAATAGAGCCAAGGCTGATACGGGCAGAAAGGTAGTGCCAGGCTTGGGTATCAAGCACCAAACCGATAGCCGGACGTCCGCGACTGCCCGGCTCCTGAAATTCAGTTTCCTGAACCAAATGGGCCTGTAACAATTCACGCACAATCTTGGTAATACTGGCGGGAGCAAGCTGTGCCTTTTTAGACAGCTCGATACGCGAAACAGGACCAAATTGATCTATCAGGCGATAAACTGCACCGACGTTGGTTTGTTTTATTTGATCAATATGCCCAGGTTGCCCATCAGGGTTCACAGAAAAAACTCCGTTATTTTTCGCGCTTCAAAATAAAGATTAATGGGTATGTTGGGGTTTTTGCCATATGCCGTCAACTATTTGATTAGTTATGTGATTCGGTGCACATATTGAATTAAAACCCTCTAAGAATCGGCTGGAAAAACAGCGGTTTCAGGGTTTGTCATCCTGCATCATTAGTTTCATGAACACATTAGCGGGAGCACTGAGTTGGCGATATCGGTGATTTACCATCCACACTTGCGTCGTCCCCTGCTGCTCAGCAAAGTGTAAATAACGCACTCCATCCACCTGAATACGCAAATAAGAGGCGGGTAAAATTGAGATACCTAATCCGGCGGAAACCAGACCAATAATGGTCAGCGGCTCGCCCACCTCTTGGGTAATAAAGGGCGTGATGCCATGAGAACTCAACAGCGCCAAAATATCGTCATACAGCGACGTACCGGCATCTTTAGAAAAGAACACAAAGGGATAATCCGCCAAATGATGAAAGGTCAATTCGCCGGGCGGTAAGTTCACTAACGGGCTATCTTCATGCACCACCGCGACCAAAGGTTCGGATAGCAACAATTGATGATGCAAGGTTTCGGGCAGTTGGCGATTGCGCATCACGCCGAGATCAATACGCCCTTCCAGCAGAGGTTCAATTTGCTGAGTGCTGTTCATCTCTTGAATATGAATATTCACTTCGGGATAGAGCAAATGAAAGCGCTGAATCGTTCGCTGCACGCGGCGCAAAAACGGCGCGGAGGACGTTAAGCCGAGGGTCAGGTTTCCCGCGATACCGCGGTGGATCTTTGAGGCCTGCTGTGAGGCCTCATTCACCCGATTAATTATTTGCCGCGCTTCTTTGAGGAACATTTCCCCCGCCTGAGTCAGGCTAACATTACGATTATTACGGTTAAGTAATTTGGCACCTATGGATGCCTCGAGCGCTTGGATCTGCTGGCTTAACGGGGGTTGTGAGATATGCAGGCGTTCCGCGGCTCGGCCAAAATGCAGCTCGTCGGCAACCGCAATAAAATAGCGCAGGTGTCGCAGTTCAATATTGCTCATGGGCTCTCATTGATACTTTAAAGAAATCATTCAACAGAGATTAATATATTAGACAATATAAGTCGCACTGATAAAATTTTGACTCATTACCGGACTACGTTCGACCCTCGCTAAGGAATCACCGTGAATACCACAGGGCGAAAATCTCTCGCACCGAATAACGACCCGCAGTCAGTCAATGATGACGAGTTAATGCCCGTCACATCCCCCCTGCCGCTGACAAAATCGCCGTTTATAAAACGCGGTACACCGCAGTTTATTCGCGTCACACTGGCCCTGTTCTCCGCCGGACTGGCGACCTTTGCGTTGCTGTATTGCGTTCAGCCGATTTTGCCAGTGCTGTCGCATGATTTCGGCATTTCACCGGCGGCCAGCAGCTTATCGCTGTCGGTATCCACTGGATTAATGGCGCTGGGCCTGCTGTTGACAGGGCCGGTTTCCGACGCCGTAGGACGTAAATCCGTGATGGTCGTCGCGCTGATGTTAGCGGCAATCTGCACGCTGATTTGCGCTTTTATGCCGAGCTGGAACGGCATTTTGCTAATGCGTGCCTTGATTGGTTTGTCACTGAGCGGCGTGGCGGCGGTGGCGATGACCTACTTAAGCGAGGAAATTCACCCCAGCGTAGTAGCCTTCTCGATGGGGTTATACATCAGCGGAAACTCGATTGGCGGCATGAGCGGGCGACTGGTCAGCGGCGTTTTAACAGACTTTTTCTCATGGCGTATCGCGATTGCGGTGGTGGGCGTTTTCGCCTTGGCCGCCGCCATTATGTTCTGGCGTATTTTGCCGCCTTCTAAACATTTTCGTTCCAGTTCGCTTAAACCGCGCAAGTTACTGATTAACTTTAAGCTTCACTGGCGCGACAGCGGCCTGCCCATGCTGTTCGCTGAAGGTTTTCTGTTAATGGGCAGTTTTGTGACGATGTTTAACTATATCGGTTACCGCCTGTTGGAGTCGCCTTATCATTTGAGTCAGGCAGTGGTCGGTGTGCTTTCGGTGGTGTATCTCATGGGGACCTACAGTTCGCCGAAAGCGGGAATGCTGACCGGTGTTTACGGACGCGGGCCCGTGTTGATGGGTTCTGCTGCCTTGATGTTGGTGGGTATTTTGATCACCGCACTGCCTGCTGTCTGGGCCATTTTCATCGGTATGGTGTTATTTACCGGCGGTTTCTTTGCCGCGCATTCGGTCGCCAGCGGCTGGATTGGACGCCGTGCTCGCCGTGCCAAAGGTCAGGCATCGTCGCTTTATCTGTTCGCTTACTATGCAGGTTCCAGCGTGGCCGGTACGTTAGGCGGTTATTTCTGGCATAGCTTCGGCTGGAATGGCATCACCGGGTTTATCAGCCTGATGTTAATCGCCGCGTTATTGGTCGGATATCGCTTAATGCATTTGCCGGAAGCACGACAAACGGCCGCCTGAGACTTAGGCGGCCAGAGCTAAACACTGGCTCAGGAATGGGTGCGCACGTAGGCAATTCCATCGTGCGCGCCCGGTCCACCCATCGACGGATCTCTCCTTCCCCCTTCCCCGGTTTTTATAGCTGCTGTAACGTGGCGATCAATTCAGCGGTATTGACGATCGAATGGGCAAACGTCGGCCCGTTCAACTCATGTGCGGAATGCATCATTTCCGTTTTTTTGGCCGCGGTGGCGTCACGAACCAACGTCACGTGATAGCCCAATTCAGAGGCAAAACGCGCTGTCGCTTCGATGCAGGTATTGGCCAGCAGCCCGACAATAATCACATGAGTAATACCCTGCTGCTTGAGGCGAAAATCAAGATCGGTATTGGCAAATCCGCTGGATCCCCAATGTTCTGACGCCACGATATCCCCCGCTTGCGGGGCGAAATCGGGATGCCATTCCCCTCCCCATTCTCCGCGAGCAAAGGTATGGCTGTGCATAATCGCGCATTGCGTCGGGTTCGGATGTTGCCAGTTTTCATAATCGCCTTCTTCCCAGCGGTGATGCGGAACAATCACCACTTGAATGCCCTTAGCCCGCACGGTTTTATCCAGCGCGCGCAGGTTGTCGAGCAGATGGACCTCATTCGCAATCGTTTCGATCACGGGGTAAACTTTCCCGCCTTCTGATAAAAAATCATTGTAGGGATCGACCAGTAAATAAGCTGTTCTTTCAATCGGATAAGTAGCAGTGGGCATCACGTTCTCCATCAGTGTGTGAGCTGTCGCAGTAGCAAGCAATCACGTTGTTTTTGATTCATTTTAAGTTACTATGATAATCATAGTTTATTTGTGGGAGCAAGTTTATATGTCGAACAGCCAAAAAACGCTGGATACACTCTGCCCGGTGGCCCGCGCTGAAGAGGTGTTGGGTGGTCGTTGGACTCTATTGGTTTTACGAGAACTTTTTATGGGTAATCATCGGTTCGACGACATTCAAATTCAAACTGGCGGCACGCCGCAGATGATCACCGGGCGCTTAAAAAGTCTGGAGGCCGAAGGCCTGATCTCCCGCGAACCTTATAGCCAGCGCCCTTTGCGCTATGAGTACCGATTGACGCCAAAAGGCGACGCGTTTTACCCCGTGCTGCTGGCGTTACGGGAATGGGGCGAGACGTGGTGTAAATCGGAAGACGAAAGCGTCGCGGTGAATTTTACCCACACTGTCTGCGGCCAGCCTGCCGGTGTCGGACTACACTGTGCGCATTGCGGCCTGCCACTGCGCCGCGAAGAGATGATCAGCAAACAGAGTGCAGACTATGCGCTGGAACGCAAAATACGCTGGGAAGCCGTGAAAAAAAGCTAATACGGCGTTAAGGTTTTGAGTGCAATACTTAAGAAAACTCAAGGAGTGGGTATGAATGGACCAGACCATAACGATAAGCACCCGATGGCGGGATTTCCGCAAATTTGTTTTATTAAAAACACGGTCAGTAATCCCAATATTATCATTGGTGAGTACACCTACTACGACGACCCGGAGGATTCAGAAAACTTCGAACGCAACGTGCTTTATCACTTCCCCTTTATTGGCGACAAGCTGGTCATTGGCAAGTTTTGCGCGATAGCCCGAGGCGTAAAATTTATTATGAACGGCGCCAACCATAAAACGTCAGGCCTATCGACCTATCCTTTTCAGATCTTTGGCAACGGTTGGGAGAAAGTCATGCCCTCACCCGGCGACCTTCCCTACAAGGGCGATACGGTGATTGGCAACGATGTCTGGATTGGCTATGAAGCGCTATTTATGCCCGGCGTACATGTGGGGAACGGTGCCATTATTGCCTCGCGATCCGTCGTGACGTCTGACGTCCCTGCTTATGCCATTGTCGGTGGCAACCCCGCTAAAATCATTCAGTCACGCTTCCCAGAGGAAATGGCGAAAAAACTGCAAGCGCTGGCGTGGTGGGATTGGCCGGTAGAAAAAATCACCCAACATCTGGCCCTGATTGTCGCGGGAGATGTTGACGCGCTGATATCCGTTAGCGCGTTATAATGGAGCTGCCGCCAGAATTTCACGTCTTGTTAAACGGGTTTTATTCGATGTAGCCCCTTTCTTAAAAATTCGCACTGTTGTTAAGGTGTGCACGGTTTTAGTATTAGGTTATATTGTATGTTGTAACTAAATGGAGGATGTATGGCCAGCTATGACCTGATTGCCCGAATGAACGAATGTTTTAATGAGCTTGAATTGGCGCTGGGTGACCTTACCCGCTTGTTGAAGCAGCTCGATTTATTGCAGGCGCGCGTCTTTAGTCTGCCCGATATTGCCAAAGGTGAAGAGCATAATCCTGCCGAGAAAATTCAGGTCACGCCTTACGTCGGTGAAGCCGCACACCAGTTGGCGTTACAGCATTTTCAGAATCTGTTTATTCATCATCATGGCGAAAATATCAGCAGTAAATCCGCTGTCCGCCTGCCGGGGGTACTGTGTTATGCCGTCGATGCAGCAGAGCATCAGGCTGCCCTGCTGTTGATTGAGGAAGTGAATAAGCTGAAAGCCGAGTTAGAACACATAGTCACGGTCGAATCGGGGCTGGCCCGCGAGCAGCGGTTTGAATTTGTGCATACCCATTTGCGCGGCTTAATCACCCTCAACGCCTACCGCACGATTTCCTTCCTTAATGACCCCGATTCGGTACGCTTTGGCTGGGCCAACAAGCACATTATCAAAAATGTGAGCCGTGATGACGTTCTGGCGCAGTTAGACAAAAGCCTGAAAGCCGGTCGCTCGGTGCCCCCGTACAGTCGCGAGCAGTGGATTGATAACGTCACTCGCGAGATCAACGACGTCAAACGCATTCCCGAGCATGCAGTATTGAAAATCAAACGTCCGGTGAAAGTTCAGCCCATCGCCCGCGTGTGGTATCGCAACAGTCAAAAGCAGGTGCAACACCCCTGCCCGCTGCCGCTGATCGCGCTGTGTCTGAAAACGCCGAGTTTTCAGGTGCCGAAGCTTGGCGAACTGGGCGATTATGATGTGGGTGCGGTGAAACATAAGTATAAGCCGGAGGCACAACAGCTTAATTTGCTTATCAAGCGACTACACCTGTATACGGATTGGTCAGTTGATCAAACTTCTGTTTGATTTATTAATTCAAGGTCAAGACCTTGGGTTGCCACCCAAACCCGCTTTTGAATTCAAGGTCAAGACCTTGGGTTGCCACCCAAACCCGCTTTTGAATTCAAATTCAAAACCTTGGGCTGCCGCCCAAACTGGCCCAAAAGGAGGCGTAAACGCGCCTCCTCTTGGAACTCCTGCGTTTTTTTATGTGGCTTGGGTAGCTGCGCTGGTCACAATGGACGTGTTTCAGGTGCCACAGCGATAGCCGCAAACGCCGCCGCTGCGCGGTCCTCTCGCTTCGGGTTCGGACCAGCTCGAAAAAAGACTCTCGCCGTTTCTCACCACTCTCTCGACGTCGTTTTGAATGCGGCACACTGGCCCCTAAATCGAAAGTCATTCTGTTGAATCTGTTGAATCTGTTGAATACGTGGAATACGTGGAATCAGCTAAATGGGTGAAGGGTATTGGATTGGGTTCAGTTGGCTTGAATTTTATCTTTTGACTTACATAGCCCCTAAACCGCATTCAAAAATGGCGCTGAGCAAGAGGTTCGAGACCAATGGCTCGAACCCGCAGCGAAGGGACCGCCTAAGCGGCGACATTTTGCGGTGTGAACGGAAGCCGCTGAAACACGGCCATCCTAACCCGCGAAGCTGATGTTTTTAAAAGCGCGGGAGTCCAGAGGGCGCGCGCTTACGCGCCTTCTGGGCCAGTTTGGGTGGCAACCCAAGGTCTTGACGTTGAATTTAAAAAACCAGTTTGGGTGGCAGCCCAAGGTCTTAGCAGGTTTGGGCGGCAGCCCAAGAAAGCTTTATGCTTTCATACTCCCCACCATATCTTCCGGCTTAACCCATTCATCGAATTGCGCTTCGGTCAGATAACCGAGTTTCAAGGCGGAAGCCTTGAGCGTCAGCCCTTCTTTATGCGCTTTCTTGGCGATTTCAGCCGCTTTGTCGTAACCAATGTGCGTATTCAGTGCCGTCACTAACATCAGTGATTCATTCAGCAACTGGGTAATACGGTCACGCACCGGCTCAATACCGACGGCGCAGTGCTCGTTGAAACCACGCATACCGTCGGCCAACAAGCGGATGGATTGCAGGAAATTATGGATAACCAACGGGCGGAACACGTTCAGCTCAAAGTTACCGGACGCCCCACCGATATTCACCGCCACGTCATTTCCCAGAACCTGCGCGCACAGCATGGTCATCGCTTCGCACTGCGTCGGGTTGACTTTACCCGGCATGATCGAACTGCCTGGCTCGTTTTCAGGAATAGAGATCTCACCAATGCCGCAACGCGGGCCGGAGGATAACCAGCGCACATCGTTGGCAATTTTCATCAATGAGGCCGCCAGACCTTTAAGAGCACCGTGCCCGTGAACCAGCGCATCGCAGGTCGCCAGCGCTTCGAACTTGTTCGGCGCGGTGACGAACGGTTGTTTGGTTTGCTCCGCCAGCGCTTTCGCAACACGTACCGCGTATTCCGGGTGGGTGTTCAGCCCCGTGCCCACGGCGGTACCGCCGAGCGCCAGCTCGGCAATGTGCGGGATACTGGCTTCGATATGTACCAAACTGTGCGCCAACATGGCGACCCAACCGGAAATTTCTTGTCCCAGCGTCAGCGGTGTGGCGTCTTGCAAATGCGTACGGCCAATTTTTACGATGTCTTTGAACGCTTCTGACTTCTGCGCCAGCGTTTTATGCAATACCTTCAGCTCTGGCAACAAGGTTTCACGCAATTCGATCACTGCCGCAACGTGCATGGCCGTCGGGAAAACGTCATTCGAACTTTGGCTTTTATTCACATCGTCATTTGGGTGCACTTTGCGCCCTTCGCCGCGTTCGCCACCGAGAATTTCACTGGCCCGGTTAGCTAACACTTCGTTCATATTCATGTTCGTTTGCGTACCGGAACCGGTCTGCCAGATAGCCAGAGGGAATTCGGTCGGATGCTTACCCGCCAACACTTCGTCGGCGGCTGCAATGATCGCGTTAGCGCGTTCAGCAGGCAGTAAACCTAAATCCTGATTCACGCTGGCGGCAGCACGTTTGGTTTGCGCCAGCGCGTGGATCAACGCTTCAGGCATTTTTTCGGAGGAAATACGGAAATGTTCGAGGGAACGCTGGGTCTGAGCGCCCCACAGTTTATCCGCCGGTACGTCGATAGGGCCCATTGAATCTTTTTCAGTGCGCGTCGCTGCCATAATTTTCTCCTAAATCCTCTTCGTGATAAATGAATGGTTATTCGCAGAGTGACCGCCTTGCGCTCCCACGCAATCTATTGATGGCGGCCCGACGAGTATAGAAGACATATAAGTCCGCCGTATATTTGCAGCGTGCCAAATTGATAATATTTCTCATTTACCGCACTTTTTCATCATCAGCAGTTGCCTAACCGCCTAAGGTCATTGTTTACTACGCCACAGTTATTTTCTTTACATTCATCCCATACCACCTCGGGATTTCAGGACGAAATATGCAAAAAATGAACAACGGCGTACAACACTATGCCTGGGGCAGCACCGACGCGTTAACCCATCTCTACGGCATCGCGAATCCAGAGGGAAAACCGATGGCCGAATTGTGGATGGGCGCACATCCGAAAAGCAGTTCATCGGTCACTGGCAAAGACGGCCAGGAGATCGCACTGCGAACGCAAATCAGCGCGAATTTGGTCAACGAACTGGGCACGAAGGTGGCTCAACGTTTTGGCGAACTGCCTTTCTTGTTCAAAGTACTGTGCGCCGACCAGCCGCTGTCTATTCAGGTACACCCAAGCAAGCGCGCGGCTGAATTAGGCTTTGCGAAAGAAAACGCGGCGGGGATCCCTATCGATGCCGCTGAACGTAATTACAAAGACGCCAACCACAAACCTGAGCTGGTTTACGCCCTGACGCCATTCCAGGCGATGAATGGTTTCCGTGAATTGCACGAGATAGTTTCTCTCTTACAGCCCGTTTCTGGCGCGAACCCGCACATTGCTGAATTCCTGACGCATCCAGACGTTGATCATCTGCGTACCTTGTTCGCCGGCCTGTTAAGCCTTGAAGGTGAAGCGAAGTCGCTGGCGTTGGGCGTGTTGAAATCAGCGCTGAATCACCAGAAAGGACAACCGTGGGACACTATTCGTAGCATCAGTGAATTTTATCCTGACGACAGCGGCTTGTTCTCTCCGCTGTTGTTGAACCTGATCACCTTGCAGCCGGGCGAAGGCATGTTCCTGTATGCCGAAACCCCACACGCCTACCTTGATGGCGTGGCGCTGGAAGTCATGGCGAACTCCGATAACGTGCTGCGTGCGGGTCTGACGCCGAAATATATCGATATCGCCGAATTACTGGATAACCTGAAATTCACGGCCAAACCAGCGAATGCGTTGCTGACGACGCCAGTTGAAAAAGGCGCGGAATTGAGTTTCCCGATCCCCGTTGAAGATTTTGCCTTCTCGATCCACAGCCTGTCGCCAGAACCGCAGACGTTAGCCCAAGACAGCGCAGCGATTGTCTTTTGTATCGAAGGCCAAACGGTGCTGGAAAAAGGCGAAGAGACCGAGGTATTGAAGCCAGGAGAATCGTGTTATCTGGCGGCTTACGAATCACCGGTGCAGGTAAGCGGTAATGGCCGTATTGCTCGCGTCTTCAATACCCTTTAAGGGACAAAACGAGCGGCGTTGTTCTGATGAATTACGCCGTGACTTGATAAAAAAGTAGGATGAAAACGGCGATCACCTTAATTTTAGTGAAAAATTTGCCATTTATGCCTTACTTACACCACAATAAATCGCGCCGTAAGGCGTTTTTTATGTCGAGACATTATCTAAGGATGAACAGAACTATGAAAAAATCGTTAGTCGCTGTAAGCGTCATTGTAGTACTTGGCGCGGCCTGGACAGGCGTCTCGTGGTATACAGGCAAGTTGATCGAGCAGCATATGGCCGAAGTCACGACCAATGCTAACAGCCAGCTCCAGTCATCTTTCCCAAAAGCCGGGGTTAACGTCTCTTATCAGGACTACCACCGTGGACTGTTCAGCAGCCAGGTTCGCATCGTTTTAAAACCTGATGCCGCGGCCGCAACGGCTGGCACCAGCGCGCTGAAGACCGGTGACGAAATTGCCTTTATCGAAACCATCGATCACGGCCCTTTCCCAGTCGCTCAGCTTAAAAAGTTTAATCTGATCCCAAGCATGGCGTCCGTGCATTCTGAACTGGAAAATACCGCTACGCTAAAACCCCTGTTTGACGTGACTAAGGGTAAATCTCTGGTTACGGCTGACACCCGTGTTTCTTATAACGGTGACAGTTCTTCCGCGATTAACTTCATTCCGGTTGATTACGATAAGAACACCAGCAAACTGCAATTTGGCGGCGCGGACATTAACGTTGCGGTCGACAAAGAGCTGACCAAGATGAAGCTGGATGCGAAAAGCGACACTATCGCTATCACCTCGCAGAACCAGTTCGGCCAGCAGGAAAAAGTCACCTTTACAGGTTTTGCGCTGGACAGCGACACCAATCAGGGTAAATCCAAAGTCGGTATTGGCGATCAGAATCTGAGCATCAAACAGGTTTCTGTCAACGTAGACGGTAAAGACGCCGCTGCGGTGGAAAACTTCAAGCTGGTGAGCAAGTTCGGTGAAGATGGCAGCAATATCAAAGGCCAGCAGGATTACACCGTGGATGCCCTGAAAATTCAGAACACCGATTTCGGTTCCGGTAAATTGACGGTGAAAATCGACAAACTTGACGGTGCCGCGCTGAAAACCTTCTCCGATAGCTACAACCAGCAATCACAGCAGCTAATGGCACAGGCGGGTGATATTGATCCGGCCGTGTACCAGCAACAAGCGACTGACCTGTTGGTGGCGAATCTGCCGCTGTTGTTGAAAGGCAATCCGAGCATCAGCATTGATCCCCTGAGCTGGAAAAACAGCAAAGGCGAAAGTACCTTCACGCTGCAAATCGATCTGAAAGATCCGGCTGCCGGTTCTCAGGCGCAGTCTGAAGATCAATTGATCTCTCAACTGGTCAGCAAAGTGGACGCGAAATTGACTATTCCGGTCGCGATGGCGACGGAACTGACCACGCAAACCGCGAAACTCGAAGGTTACACCGGCGACGACGCGGAGAAGTTAGCCAAGCAGCAGGTGCAAGGTTTGGCGGCGATGGGTCAGATGTTCAAAATCACCACCATGAAAGATGACGCGATCTCCACCAGCTTCCATTACGCTGACAACCAGATCGATCTGAACGGTCAGAAAATGACCCTGCAAGAGTTCGCCGGTCTGTTTGGGATCTTCGGGGGGAATGCCCTTACCCCGCAGACAGAACAGACAGCAGCTCCAGCGGTACCGGCCACCCCGGTTGCTCCAGTAGCGCCATAAATTTTAAGTAGTTACAATGACGCCAAAAGCCCATCCTCGGATGGGCTTTTTAAATTGCAAATTTAGATTAAGGTCAAGACCTTGGGTTGCTACCCAAACCGGCAGTTCAACACCTTGGGCTGCCGCCCAAACTGGCCTTAAGGGGCGCCTATCGCCGCGCCCCTCAAGACTCCCCGGCTCTTTCACTGCGCGCTATCGCTTGTTGGAATGGACGTGTTCCAGCCACTTTCGTTATAGCCGCAAAATGTCGCCGCTTAGGCGGTTCCCTCCCTGCGGGTTACAACCCGCGAAAAAACACTCGCGGTTTTCCACCTCTTGGTCGGCGTCATTTTTGAATGCGGCCTTGGATTTAAAACGGGAGTTTGCTTGTGCTTTTTGAATCCAGCCTCAGGCATCTACATCGAAAGTCATTCTGTTGAATTGATTGAGTGGATTTTATCTTTTGACTTACCTAGCCGCTAAACCGCATTCAAAAATGGCGCTGAGCAAGAGGTTCGAGACCTATGGCTCGAACCCGCGGCGAAGGCACCGCCTAAGCGGCGACATTTTGCGGTGTAAACGGCAGCTACTGAAACACGGCCATCTCAACGAGCGATAGCGCGGTGTTAAAAAACGCAGGGGTCCAGGGGAGGCGCGTTTACGCCTCCCCTGGTCGGTGTGGGCCGACGCCCACGGTTTTGAAGTTGAAGTTGAAGTTGAAGTTGAATTTAAAAGCGGTTATTGAAACGCCCATCAATACCCTTAGGCCGATTCCCGCTCTACCAAGCTCGGGGCAATGATAATATTTTGTGCTTCCAGATTCTGACCACCAATCCGTAGCAGCAAACGTCGCGCGGCTGCGTGACCAATTTCACGTGCGGAACTGGCAATAGACGTCAGTGGCGGCTCGGTGAGTTCAGCTTCGGGCGCATCTTCCATGCCAATCAACGCAATTTGTTGCTGGAAGAAATTATCCACCGCCCCGCCGCCAATCAGGTTACCGGTACGCATGATGCCAAAATAGGCCCCCATCGCCACCGACGATTTATGACACACAATGGCGCTGATTTTTGGATAATGACTCAGCAATTTTTCTGCCGCATCTGCGGCGCACTTCTGTTGATAGTCGCATTCGATGATCCATTCGCTGCGAAAAGGCAAACCGTATTGCACCAGCGTGGCGCAAAAGCCGCCCAAACGCTCCGCGCGGGTGAGGGAATCACTTAACCCTCCGAGGTAAGCAATCTGCTTATGTCCGCGTTTGATCAAATATTCGGTGGCCATTTTTGCCGCTAACATATTATCGGGGCGAACCAAGTCCACGCCATCAATCCCGCTAGCACGGGAAGCGCAAATCAGCGGCACGCCTTGTTCACAGGCCCTTTCTTTCAGTCCGACCGGTGCGTTCTCGCCACCAGCAATCACAATGCCATCAACGCCGTGAGTCAATAACGTATCAAAACACCGTTCAAGACCTTTCGCCGTTGAGCCACTTTGCAGCAAAAACAACACTTTACCTTGAGCCTCAAACATCTCACTCAACCCGGCCGTCATTTCGGCATAAAAAGGTTCGCAGATGTCTCGGACGATCAACCCCACCACCCCCGACTCCCCACCGCGTAAGGTGCTGGCCTGACGATTACGCACAAAACCTAATTGCTCGACGGCTTGATTCACACGCTCGGCGGTGGCCGGAGAGATGCGCCCTTTACCACTGAGTACCAGTGAAACAGTGGTCACTGACGTGCCGGCATGTTGGGCAACGTCGATAATGGTGACTTTTTTCTGGCTCATCCTGTGACTTCTTTCATTAAAACTCCATGAATGGCGGGCTTATTGCATCACCGCCAAGCGCTAATAAATCAACTTTAGGTTAAACGTTTAATCTATCGCTAAGCTTATCTTGCGGGCATGCGTTGTTAATGTGAGCTTCAGCACGATTTAATTAGGTAAAACGATTTATCTTAGCGCCCATCACAATAACTTGGTTCGTTTTTGATCTTTTATGGGGAATGATTATGCCAGCCAGTAGAAAACAACGCGTCACACTTTGGGAATTTTTCCAAAGTCTCGGTAAAACCTTTATGCTCCCGGTTGCCCTGCTGTCATTCTGCGGCATTATGTTGGGGATCGGCAGTTCGTTAAGCAGTCACGACGTCACCACGTTATTACCTGCGCTTGGCAATCCTATCCTGCAACTGATCTTTACCTGGATGAGTAAAGTCGGTTCGTTTGCTTTCAGCTTCCTGCCCGTGATGTTCGCGATTGCTATCCCACTTGGCCTGGCGCGTGAGAACAAAGGCGTGGCGGCATTCTCAGGTTTTGTCGGCTTCGCGGTGTTAAATCTGGCGACCAACTTCTATCTGACGGCCAGCGGCGTATTGCCAACGGTAGATCCGGTGGTGCTGAAAGCCAACAACATTCAGATGATCCTCGGCATTCAATCGATCGATACCGGTATTCTGGGTGCGGTGATTGTCGGCGTGATCGTTTACGTGCTGCATGAGCGTTACAACACCATTCGCCTGCCCGATGCGTTGGCGTTCTTTGGCGGTACTCGCTTCGTGCCTATCGTCACTACCGTGGTGCTGGGGCTGGTTGGTCTGATCATTCCACTTATCTGGCCCTTCTTCGCCGCCGGTATCAACGGTCTGGGACGCTTGATCCAAGACGCGGGCGTGTTCGGGCCGATGATTTTCGGTTCCGGCGAACGTCTGTTGCTGCCTTTCGGTTTGCACCACATTCTGGTGGCGCTGATTCGCTTTACCGAAGCAGGCGGTACGCTGGATGTCTGTGGCCGTGAAGTAAGCGGTGCCTTGACCATCTTCCAGGCCCAGCTCTCTTGTCCGACTACGCGCGGCTTCTCAGAAAGCGCGACTCAGTTCCTGTCGCAAGGGAAAATGCCGGCCTTCCTCGGGGGGTTACCGGGTGCGGCACTGGCGATGTACCATTGTGCAAAACCTGAAAACCGTCACAAAATTAAAGGCCTGCTGATTTCTGGCGTAGTGGCTTGCGTGGTGGGCGGAACGACGGAGCCGATCGAGTTCTTATTCCTGTTCGTCGCCCCGTTCCTGTATATCATCCACGCGATTCTGACCGGCTTAGGCTTCACCATTATGTCCGTGCTGGGTGTGACCATCGGTAACACTGACGGCAATATCATCGACTTCGTGGTGTTTGGTATCCTGCACGGCACGGCAACCAAATGGTATCTGGTGCCTATCGTGGCCGCGATTTGGTTTGCCGCGTACTACGCTATCTTCCGCTTCTCTATCATACGCTTTAACATTAAAACGCCGGGTCGCGAATCGGATTCCATGCCAAGCGCTGCGCCCGTCTCTTCGAATAGCAAATCAGGCTACAACGTGCCGGTGATGCTGAGCGCGCTGGGCGGTGCAGATAACATTATCTCTCTGGACAACTGCATCACTCGCCTGCGTATGTCTGTGCATGATATGTCACTGGTTGATGATGCGACGCTGAAAGCTAACCGCGCCATCGGTGTGGTGCATCTCAACGACCATAACCTGCAAGTGGTGATCGGCCCGCAGGTGCAGTCGGTAAAAGATGAGATGGAGCAACTGATTCGCGAGGCGGCAAGTCACGCCACGTCCGAACCGGCGATGGTGTAATATTTTCAATAACCAGGGCGACATCTTGTCGCCCTTTTTTGCTTTTGTACGGGCCCAATTTCAGGGAGTGAACATGTCATCAACCTCTTTTGATTTCTCCACGCCGGTCGACCGCCACGGCACATGGTGTACCCAATGGGATTACGTCGCCGACCGTTTCGGCAGCGCCGATTTACTGCCGTTCACCATTTCCGATATGGACTTTGCCACTGCGCCCTGCATTCTTGAGGCGCTGCAACAACGCCTGCAACACGGCGTATTAGGTTACAGCCGCTGGCAGCATGACGATTTCCTCGGCGCAATTGAACATTGGTATCAGCAGCGTTTTAACAGCCAGATTGATCGCGAAATGGTGGTTTACGGCCCGTCGGTGATCTACATGGTGGCACAGTTGATCCGTCAGTGGACTCAGGTCGGCGAGGGCGTGCTGACCTTTACCCCGGCCTATGACGCGTTTTTCAAAGTGATCGACGGTAATCAACGTAAACTGATCGCCAACCCGCTGATAAAGCTTGGCAACGACTGGTCATTGGACGTGGAATTACTGGAACAGCAGCTTTCCCAGCCTGATTGCACCCTGCTGCTGCTGTGCAGCCCGCACAACCCGACCGGCAAAGTGTGGACCAAAGAGGAGCTGACCTTAATCGCCCAGTTATGCCAACGTCACAACGTGCGAGTGATCAGTGATGAGATCCACATGGATATGGTGTGGGGAAATCATCGTCATACGCCGTGGAATGACGTGGCGACAGGCCAATGGGCTTTACTGACCTCAGGTTCGAAAAGCTTCAACATTCCAGCACTGACCGGTGCCTATGGTTTGATCAGCGACAAAGCGCAGCGTGATGCCTATTTGCATCAGCTAAAAGCCAGTGATGGCCTCTCCTCTCCCGCCGTTCTGGCGGTGTTGGCCCACGTCACGGCGTATCGTCACGGCGATGGGTGGCTGGATGCCCTGCGCAGCTATCTGGAAAGCAATTTGCGCTATGTGGCCGACACCTTGAACGCCGCGTTCCCGCAGCTCAACTGGCAGCCGCCACAATCCACCTATCTGGCATGGATTGATCTGCGTCCACTGGATATCGATGATAAAGCCTTACAGCAGGAGCTGATCACTCAGCAAAAAGTCGCCATCATGCCGGGTTATACCTACGGCACAGAAGGTGAAGGTTTCCTGCGCCTGAACGTTGGCTGCCCGCGTTCGAAAGTGGAAACCGGGGTCGAAAAGCTGATCGCCGGGATCAAAGCCCTACAGTCTTAATGCATTTACGCAACACGGGCGTCGCAATACGCCCGTTTTTTAGACCAACGCGCCTCATCGGCCCTCCTGTTGCGCAACAAGATTTCCCAAATCCCTCTCAATCGTTATAATGCACCGCACTTTTCTAACGATAATGAGTGCACCCCATGATTGACCTTCGCCTTCCTCTGACTGATATTCATCGCCACCTTGATGGCAACATTCGCGCTCAAACCATTCTCGACTTAGGCCGCCAGTTTTCTCTTTCCCTTCCCGCCAGCGAACTCGAGGCCCTGCGCCCGCACGTGCAGGTCACCAAAACTGAACCCGATTTGGTCAGTTTCCTGCAAAAACTCGACTGGGGCGTGAAAGTGCTGGGTGATCTGGACGCTTGCCGCCGTATCGCGCAGGAAAACGTCGAAGACGCCGCCAATGCGGGCCTGCATTACACCGAGCTGCGCTTCTCACCCTATTACATGGCGATGACCCACAACCTGCCGGTGGCGGGCGTGGTCGAAGCGGTGATCGAGGGGATCCGCCTTGGTCGTCAGAAACACGACATTGACGTTCGTTTGATCGGCATTCTTAGCCGTACTTTCGGTGAAGGCGCATGTGTGCAAGAGCTGGAAGGTTTACTGGCGCACCGTGATGGCATTACGGCGCTGGACTTAGCCGGTGATGAACTGGGCTTCCCGGGCAGTTTATTCCTCGATCACTTCAACCGTGCGCGTGACGCGGGTTGGCGCATTACCGTTCATGCCGGCGAAGCGGCAGGCCCGGAAAGCATCTGGCAGGCTATTCGTGAACTGGGGGCGGAGCGCATCGGTCACGGTGTGAAAGCGGCTGAAGATCCTGAATTGATGGATTTCCTGGCGAAACACCAGATTGGGATAGAGTCCTGCCTGACATCCAATATCCAAACCAGCACCGTCGCCTCTCTTGAGCATCACCCACTGGCGACCTTCCTGCGTCATGGCGTATTGGCATCAATCAATACCGATGACCCGGCGGTTCAGGGCATTGAGATTGAACATGAGTATCGAGTGGCGGCACCGGCTGCCGGTTTGACCTCAGCAGAAATTCGTCAGGCACAGGAAAACGGCCTGGCGATGGCGTTCTTAAGTGATGCTGAGAAAGACGCCATTCGCGCAAAAGTGAAAGGTTAATGGTTTGACCGTCAACGCCCTCTCCCGACAAAGGAGAGGGCGTTAACTTGCAGTCTACGAAGAGGATGGCAGCGACGCCGACGTCTTCGCTGTCCCTTCTGCCTCCTCTTTCGCCACTTTTCTCGCATAACGCTGCGCCAACACCGCACACACCATTAATTGCACCTGATGGAAAATCATCAGTGGCAATACCATGGCACCGACCGCCGAGGCTGGGAACAGCACGTTGGCCATCGGGATACCGTTGGCCAGACTTTTCTTCGAGCCGCAGAACACAATGGTGATTTCGTCTTTGGTACTAAAGCTCAGCCAGCGCGCCACCAGCGTGTTGATGATCAATACCAGCGTCAGCAGCACCAGCGAACACACTAAAATCGCCAGCAGTGACCAGCCATCGATTTGGCTCCAAATCCCTTCCACTACAGCAGCGCTGAAGGCCACATAGACCACCAGCAGAATCGACGAGCGGTCGGTGACATTCACGATTTTCTTATGGCGCTGCACCCAGTCGGCAATCAACGGGCGGCAAAGGTGTCCGATGATAAACGGCACCATCAGTTGCAAAATAATTGCGCCAATAGCATGCAGGGTATTGCTGCTTCCGCCCTGCGTGTGCATCAGTAAACCCACTAGCACCGGTGAGAGGAAAACACCCAGAATACTCGACGCCGACGCGCTACAAATCGCCGCCGCGATATTCCCACCGGCCACCGACGTATAGGCAATGGCTGACTGCACCGTCGCAGGCAGTGCGCACAGATAAAGAAAACCGTAGTACAGCGTCGGGGTCAGAACTCCCAGTGGCACCAGCCATTTCATGCCCAAGCCAAGCAGCGGGAACAGCGCAAAGGTGCTGAGAAACACCACCAGATGCAGCTTCCAGTGGCTGATCCCAGCCATAATGGCCTCACGCGATAACTTCGCGCCGTGCATGAAGAACAGCAGCGCAATCGCCGCCGTGGTCAGGTGTTCAAAAATCGTTTGGTAAATCCCTTCACACGGAAAGAACGAGGCAATCGCGACGACCGCGATCAAAATCAGTAAAAAACTATCAATACGCAGACGTTGTAACCACGACATAGCGCGTTTTCCTTAACTTTTTGGCACGTTCAACGTGGCCTGTTGCTGTGAAGAGTGAATACCCAGTTCGATGAGTTCCATGACGCGAATCGCGTCAATCGCCGGAACCGGATTGTCACCCAGCCCCAAAATGGCATCACGCACACCGGCGTAATAGGCCGGATAATTGCCCGGCAGCGTCGGCAACGGCTTATCAGCCTGAACGCCGTCATAACTCAGCGTCAGCACGCCGTCGCGCTTATCTTGGCCCCAGTTTGCCTGGGGTGGACGCACACCGGCTTTTAAACTCTCTTCCTGCGTATCCAGCCCGTATTTTATAAAACTGCCCTTTTCACCCTGCACAATAAAGCGCGCGGTTTCCGCCGAGGCAAAGACCGTGCTGTGTAATACCACGCGACGCCGACCATAGGTCAGCACGGTATTAAAATAATCCACCGCTTTACCGCCGGTGCGTACCACCGCCTGATCGGACTGCAGCGTGTCCGGGTGACCGAACAACTGCAACGCCTGATCGAGTAAGTGCGAACCGAGGTCGTACCAAATCCCGCTGCCCAATTCGTCGCTTTCCCGCCAGCGCGCCTGAACCTGCGGTTTGAAGCGATCATAATGCGATTCGAAATAGACGATGTCGCCAAGCGTGCCTTCTTTAATCAGAGCTTGAACCGTCAGAAAATCAGAATCCCAGCGGCGGTTATGAAAGACCGACAGCACGCGGCCTTTTTCCTGCGCCAAAATATTCAACGAGCGCGCTTCGCCGAGGGTCACAGTAAAAGGTTTATCGACAATAACGTGCTTTCCCGCCTCCAGCGCCTGTTGCGCCAACGGGAAATGCGTGGTGTTGGGGGTAGGGATCACCACCAGATCAATCGTCGGATCGTTGAAAATATCGTGCGGGGTATTAACCACCGGGACCGACGGCCAGTCAGCATGAACCTTCGACGGATCACTGCTGGAGACCACGGCCAGCTCAAGGCCGTTAGTGCCCGCGATCAGGGGGGCGTGAAATGTTTTACTGGCAAAGCCGTAACCGACTAGCCCAACGCGTAGAGGATCAGACATGTTCTTATCCTTATCATTAAGTTCGTTTTATTGATGGCAGTGATTATTTCCTTGATAAACATCATAGACGCTATATCCCCGTATTGTGCACAGTGCCCATCTTGTCGTGATTAACCATTCCAGGGGAACGAAAACAATGTGGGATTTACTGATAGGACTGATCGTCACCGTCGCCGTCGGTCGTTACATCATAAAAGGATATTCACCCACCGGCGTATTGATGGTGGGCGGCTTATTGCTGCTGATCATCAGTGCATTAATGGGCCATAGCGTTCTGCCTGAAGGCACGAAATCGACCGGTTGGAACGCTACCGATATCGTCGAATACGTGAAAATCCTGCTGATGAGCCGCGGTGGCGATCTCGGGATGATGATCATGATGTTATGCGGTTTTGCCGCCTACATGACCCACATCGGCGCTAATGACGTGGTGGTTCGCCTGGCGTCGCGCCCGCTGCAAATGATCAATTCTCCTTACATCCTGATGGTCGCGGCCTATATCCTCGCTTGCCTGATGTCGTTGGCCGTCTCGTCAGCTACCGGCTTGGGCGTACTGCTGATGGCGACCTTGTTCCCGATTATGGTAAACGTCGGTATCAGCCGTGGTGCCGCCGCTGCGATTTGCGCCTCACCGGCGGCGATCATTCTCTCGCCTACCTCTGGCGACGTCGTACTGGCAGCGCAGGCGTCCAATATGACGTTGGTCGATTTTGCCTTTAAAGTCACCTTGCCGATTTCCATCGCCGCCATTGCTTCCATGGCCATCGCTCATTTCTTCTGGCAGCGCTACCTCGATAAGCGTGAGGCCGGTAATACGCCGATCATAGACGATACCCCTGCCGTGGCGATTGAAACCAACGCACCGGCGTTTTATGCCCTGCTGCCGTTTACGCCGATTATCGGCGTGCTGGTGTTTGACGGGAAATGGGGCCCGAACCTGCACATCATCACTATTTTGGTGATCTGCATGTTGTTCACCGCCCTGATTGAAGCGGTGCGCAATCGCAGCGGCAAAGCCGTCTTCGCGGGGTTAGACGTGGCTTACCGCGGCATGGCCGATGCCTTCGCCAACGTAGTGATGTTGTTGGTGGCGGCTGGCGTGTTTGCTCAGGGCCTGAGTACCGTGGGCTTTATCAGCAATTTGATTGGGCTGGCGCAGAACGTCGGCTCGGGCAGTCTGGTGATGATGCTGGTGCTGGTGATCATCACCGTGCTGGCAGCCATGACCACCGGTTCGGGCAATGCGTCGTTTTATGCGTTTGTTGAACTGATCCCTAAGCTGGCGGCGAAAATGGGTATCAATCCTGAGTATCTGGTGATCCCTATGCTGCAAGCGTCGAATTTAGGGCGCACCGTTTCGCCAGTATCAGGCGTGATTGTGGCGGTCGCAGGAATGGCAAAAATATCGCCGTTTGAAGTGGTGAAACGCACCTCGCTGCCTGTTTTGGTCGGTCTGATTGTGGTGGTGGTTGCCACTGAGATTTTTGTGCCTCTGCACTGAGGGATTTTCATCGCTGCCCGAATAACGCCTGATGCCTGTCAGGCGTTTTTTTATGCTCACCCGCCTCGTCAAAGCAAACCCGCCCTAGCCCATAAAGCGCGCCTCGTATCAATCACATGAATACGATAGAGCGCCGTGGCATCTCAGGGTAAACTTCTGCGCCTTGAATAAGGCACTCTTGCCCATTTCTCCGACTTCAAAAAAGTAATGTAAGGCTGACTATGTCTCAACAACCTCTCTCCCGAGAAACAGAATACCAGCGCATTGGCGGTTGGTTATTAGCACCGCTGGCGTATCTGATTGTGACGCTGCTGAGTGTTGCCTTGACGCTGGCACTGTATTCGATGGCGTTGTTTGTGCCGGAATCACGCGAATACTTAATCAGTAATTCGCAGGCCTTTACCCTGCAATGGTACTTCTCGGTGGTGACCGCCCTGGCGATGGGCGCGTTCACCATCGTGCTATTGATGCAGTTCTGTAAGCGTCTGCGCAGCGTGCCGAAGCTGTTCACCATTTGGTTACTGTTCAGCGTGTTGCTGGCCGTTAAAGCCTTCGCCTTCTCACCGGTTAACGATGACATGGCGGTGCGTAATTTGTTGCTGGCGCTGCTGCCCGCGGCGCTGCTGGTGCCCTATTTCAAACGTTCTCGCCGCGTGAAAGGGACGTTTACGGAATAAGCTTGTTCTTATTAACCTTACGGTTACTCCGTTGTCCACGGAGCGCTTATTTAAGATAATAAGCGGTTGTCGCGCCTGTTGGTCAGGCGCAGATCTCTTTTCAGTTTTCCTCAGGCAATGTTATGACTTCATACTTGTTACTGTTCGTCGGTACCGTACTGGTGAACAACTTTGTTTTGGTTAAGTTTCTTGGCTTATGTCCCTTTATGGGCGTATCGAAAAAACTGGAATCCGCTATCGGCATGGGATTAGCCACAACATTCGTCATTACGTTGTCGAATATATGCTCATGGATTGTGAACACCTTCGTGTTGATGCCGTTGGGTCTGGTCTATCTGCGCACCATGGCCTTTATTCTGGTGATCGCCGTGGTGGTTCAGTTCACCGAAATGGTGGTGCGTAAAACCAGCCCGTCGCTTTACCGCCTGCTGGGTATTTTCCTGCCGCTTATCACCACCAACTGCGCCGTACTGGGCGTCGCGTTACTGAACATCAATCAGGCGCACAACTTCATGCAGTCTGCACTGTACGGTTTCGCCGCGTCACTGGGGTTCTCTCTGGTAATGGTGCTGTTTGCCGCCATTCGTGAGCGCCTGGTCGTCGCCGATGTCCCGGCGCCTTTTAAAGGTTCTTCAATTGCGCTGGTCACCGCCGGTTTGATGTCGCTGGCCTTTATGGGCTTTACCGGTCTGGTGAAATTCTAATGTTTGAATTATGGGTTGCGATTGGCGCGCTGACGGCTCTGGCCCTGGTTTTTGGCCTGCTATTGGGATATGCCTCACGCCGTTTTGCCGTGGAAGGAAATCCGGTCGTCGATCAAATTGACGAGATCCTGCCGCAAAGCCAGTGTGCACAATGCGGCTATCCCGGCTGTAAACCTTATGCCGAAGCGGTCGCCAATGGTGACAGCATCAATAAATGTGTCCCCGGTGGCGAAGCCGTGATGCTCAAACTCGCTACGTTGCTTAATGTTGAACCGCAACCGTTGGGTGAAGACGCCGCGGCCGCTGCGCCGGTTCGCACCGTGGCCTATATCGATGAAAGCAACTGCATCGGCTGCACCAAGTGCATTCAGGCCTGTCCGGTTGATGCCATCGTCGGTGCGACCCGCGCCGTCCATACCGTCATTACTGATTTATGTACCGGCTGTGACCTTTGCGTCGCACCCTGTCCGACCGACTGCATAGAAATGCTGCCGATTAAAACCACCACCGCAAACTGGAAGTGGGATATGAAATCCATTCCGGTGCAAGTCATTCATGCGGAGTAAGCGCAACGCCATGTTTAATCTGTTCTCCGCGCTCAAAAAAGACAAACTGTGGGACTTCGACGGGGGGATTCACCCACCCGAGATGAAGACCCAGTCCAGCCACGTGCCGCTGCGCCGTGCGCCCTTATCTGAGCGCTTTATTATTCCTCTTCAGCAGCATCTCGGCCCCGAAGGCGAACTGTGCGTGAAATCCGGTGATCGGGTATTAAAAGGTCAGCCACTGACTACCGGCCGTGGCCGCACCGTGCCAGTCCACGCCCCGACGTCGGGCGTGATCACCGCCATTGAACCGCATATCACCGCACATCCATCGGGCCTGAAAGAGCTGTGTGTATTAATCACGGCAGACGGCGAAGATCGTTGGGTTGAGCGTGACGTTGTCACCGATTATCGCCAACTCGATGCGGCACAGCTTAATGCGCGCATACATCAAGCCGGTATTGCCGGGCTGGGCGGCGCGGGTTTCCCCACTGCCAGTAAACTTCAGGGCGGCTTAACCTCAACGCGCACGCTGATCCTCAACGCGGCAGAATGTGAGCCTTACATCACCGCCGATGACCGCTTGATGCAAGAACATGCCGCCGAAATCCTCGAAGGCACGCGCATTCTTTGCCACCTGCTCAATCCTGAGCGGGTGATCATCGGCATCGAGGACAACAAACCTGACGCCATTTGTGCGCTAAAACAGGCGATAAAAACCGAACAGACTGGCGATAGCGTAAAGATTGAGTTGCGCGTGGTGCCGACCAAATATCCGTCCGGCGGTGCCAAACAGCTGACCAAAATTCTGACCGGTCTGGAAGTGCCGAAAGGTCATCACTCCTCGCACATCGGGGTGTTGATGCAAAACGTCGGCACAGTGTTTGCCATCAAACGCGCCATTATCGACGGCGAACCCTTGATTGAGCGCGTGGTGACGCTGACTGGCGAAGCGATGGAAAAACCCGGCAACGTCTGGGCACGTCTCGGCACGCCGATTTCTGACCTGATGACAGAAGGCGGATTGCGCTCTCAGGGAGCGCAAAAAATGGTGATCATGGGCGGGCCATTAATGGGCTTCACCCTGCCATCGTTAAATGTCCCGGTGGTGAAAATTTCCAACTGCCTGCTGGCCCCGTCAGAAAGTGAAATGGGCCAGCCAGAACCGGAAGAAGCCTGTATTCGTTGCAGCCTGTGTGCCGATGCCTGCCCAGCCGGTTTATTGCCGCAGCAGCTTTACTGGTTTAGTCGCGGTCAGGAACATGAAAAAGCCCGCAACCATAATCTTTTCGACTGCATCGAATGCGGTGCCTGCGCCTATGTCTGCCCAAGCAACATTCCGCTGGTGCAATATTATCGTCAGGAAAAAGCAGAGATCCGCGCTGTCGATATAGAAACCGCCAAAGCTACAGAAGCCAAAGCGCGTTTCGAAGCCAAACAAGCGCGCATGGAACGTGACAAACTGGCGCGCGAAGAGAAGCATCAAAAATCCGCCGTCAAACTGGATACGCCGGTGGTTGAAAACGCGGAAACTGCCGCACCGGTCCCAGTGGAAGACTCCGCAAAAGAGCTCGACCCACGTCAGGCGGCTCTGGCTGCGGCTATTGCCCGCGCCAAAGCCAAGAAAGCGGCGGCAACCGAGGGAGAGGCTTCAGTACCGGCGGCAACAGTTACGGAGAAGCCGGACAACGACGACGCGCGTAAGGCCGCCGTCGCAGCCGCGGTTGCCCGAGCTAAAGCGAAAAAAGCGGCAGCCACGCAGGAAATTCCTGTGGCAGCGGAAACGGTCAATACTCCTTCTGCACCGGTAAAAACCGACGATGCCGCCCGCAAAGCCGCCGTCGCGGCAGCCATCGCCCGCGTGAAAGCCAAGAAAGCCGGAAATGCGGGCGTGGTGATCGAGGCCACGGACAGCACCCTTTCCGTGACAACGTCACCTGACCAGCCCTCTGCGGATGATAAACGCAAAGCGGCGGTCGCGGCCGCCATTGCACGCGCGAAGGCCAAAAAGGCCGCGGCGCAAGAACAGACGTCTGAGCTCACGGCATCAGAATCACCACAACAAGAAAGCGATCCACGCAAAGCCGCCGTGGCTGCTGCGATCGCTCGAGTTAAGGCGCGTAAAGCCGCCGCTCAGACCCTGTCGAACGAGGAATAAATGGCTTTCAGAATCGCAAGTTCTCCTTTCACCCATAATCGGCAAAGCACCAGCGCTATTATGCTGATGGTGGTGCTGGCCTGTATTCCAGGCACGCTGGCTCAGGTATGGTTCTTCGGTTATGGCACGCTGGTGCAAGTGGCGTTAGCCATTATTATTGCCATGCTGACCGAAGGCGCCGTGTTGCAGTTGCGCAAAATGCCGGTGAAAAAACGCCTTGGTGATAATACCGCGCTGCTGACGGCGGTATTACTCGGCGTCAGCCTGCCGCCTCTCGCCCCCTGGTGGATTGTGGTGATCGGGACTATTTTTGCCATCGTGATCGCCAAACAGCTTTACGGTGGGCTCGGTCAAAATCCGTTTAATCCGGCGATGGTCGGCTACGTGGTGCTGTTGATCTCCTTCCCCATTCAGATGACCACCTGGTTGCCACCGGACGCGTTACAGCATCATCACGTCGGGCTGACAGACACGCTGCTGACCATTTTTACCGGGCATAACAGTCAAGATCTTAGCGCCTATCAGCTACAGATGAATGTCGATGGCATCACCCAGGCCACGCCGCTCGACGCCTTTAAAACCGGCCTGCGTTCCGGGCACAGCGCGGATCAGGTGCTCTCCGAACCGCTGTTTTCTGGCCTGTTGGCAGGACTCGGCTGGCAATGGATCAACCTTGGCTTTTTGGCAGGCGGTCTGTTTTTAATGTGGCGCAAAATCATTAGCTGGCACATTCCCATCAGCATGTTAGTGATGATGACGTTCTGCGCCACGCTGGCATGGGGCCTTTCCCCCGAAGCCTATCCGCCACCGATGATCGGTTTGTTCTCGGGTGCCACCATGCTCGGCGCGTTCTTTATCGCCACCGACCCGGTCACTGCGTCCACCACGCCAAAAGGACGCCTGATCTTTGGCGCACTGATTGGTCTGCTGGTTTGGCTGATCCGTACCTATGGCGGTTATCCCGATGGCATTGCCTTCGCCGTTTTACTGGCGAACATCACCGTGCCGTTGATTGACCATTACACCCAACCGCGCGTTTACGGGCATCGCTGAGGACAGTATGGAAAAAGGTAAGATGCTACAAACCATGCGTCGCCACGGTGTGACGCTGGCGGTGTTCGGCGCCTTAATGACGGGCATGACGGCGGTGGTGAATTTGCTCACCAAACCGACGATCGAACATCAGGCGATGTTGCAGCAAAAAAACTTGTTTGATGAAGTGATCCCATCAAGTGTGTATGACAACAACATGCAGAATGAATGTTACAACGTCACCGATGAATCCTTAGGCACCGCCACGCCCCACCGCCTTTATCTGGCGCGAAAAGACGGCAAGCCGGTGGCGGCAGCAATTGAAACCACGGCCCCCGACGGTTACTCAGGTGCTATCCAACTGTTGGTGGCGGCTGATTTTCATGGCAAAGTCTACGGTTCGCGGGTACTGGAACAGCATGAAACGCCGGGTCTCGGTGATAAAATTGAAGTCCGCGTTTCTGACTGGATTAAGAGTTTCGCCAATCAGGTGATCAACGGTCCAGATGACGCACGCTGGGCGGTGAAGAAAGACGGCGGCATGTATGACCAGTTCACTGGCGCGACCATCACACCGCGCGCCGTGGTGCGTTCAGTAAAACGCACCGCATTATTTATCGAGACGGTCCCGTCTCAGCTTTCCCACCTCACCCCTTGTGGAGCACGTGATGAGTGAAGCCAAGAAAATCATTGTCCAAGGTCTGTGGACCAATAACTCCTCGCTGGTGCAATTGCTGGGGCTTTGCCCGCTGCTGGCGGTGACCTCAACCGCCACCAACGCCCTTGGTTTGGGTCTGGCGACCACGCTGGTATTAACCTGCACTAACGCCATGATCTCAGCCTTTCGCCGCTGGGTACCCAATGAGATCCGCATTCCGATTTACGTGCTGATCATCGCCTCGGTGGTCAGTACGGTACAAATGCTGATCAACGCCTATGCGTTCGGGTTGTATATGGCGCTCGGGATCTTCATTCCGCTGATCGTCACCAACTGCATTGTGGTCGGCCGCGCTGAAGCCTGCGCTGCCAGCAGCCCAGTCCATCTTGCGGCTCTCGACGGCATGATGACCGGCCTCGGAGCTACCGCCGCGATGTTTGTGCTGGGTTCATTGCGTGAAATTCTCGGCAGTGGCGTACTGTTCAACGGTGCCGATCTGTTGCTCGGACCGTGGGCAAAAGTGTTACGCGTTGAAGTTATCCATCTCGATAACCCCTTCCTGCTGGCGATGCTGCCACCGGGCGCGTTCATCGGTCTGGGTTTGCTGTTGGCTGGCAAATACCTGATCGATCAACGTCAAAAAGCGCGTCAGGCCGCTAAATTACTAGCGGCCCAGCAAGAAAGCCTGCCGAAAGGCAGCGCCGGTAATGCGTCATGAATAAAGAAAAACGCCTGAGTATTCTTAGCCGGTTACGGGAAAATAACCCGCATCCGACCACGGAGTTGGTTTACACCACGCCGTTCGAGCTATTGATTGCCGTGCTGCTTTCCGCGCAGGCCACCGATGTCAGCGTGAATAAAGCCACAGCGAAGTTATATCCGGTTGCCAACACGCCTGCCGCGATACTGGAGTTAGGCGTTGATGGCGTGAAGGAATACATCAAGACCATCGGCCTGTTTAATTCCAAAGCCGAGAACGTGATCAAAACCTGCCGCCTGCTGTTAGAAAAGCATCAGGGTGAAGTGCCGGAAGACCGCGCCGCGCTCGAAGCCCTGCCCGGCGTAGGCCGCAAAACCGCCGACGTGGTACTCAACACCGCCTTCGGCTGGCCAACCATCGCCGTCGACACACACATTTACCGCGTCTGCAACCGCACCCACTTCGCACCGGGCAAAACCGTCGAAGATGTCGCCGACAAATTACTGAAAGTGGTGCCATCCGAGTTCAAACTCGACTGTCATCATTGGTTTATTTTGCACGGGCGTTATACCTGCGTGGCGAGGAAGCCGCGATGCGGTTCGTGTTTAATCGAAGATTTATGTGAGTTTAAAGATAAAGTTGAGTAGCTGGGTGGCGACCCAGGAGCGCTTTAGGTCTTTTCTTTAAATTCAAATTTAAATTCAAGGTCGTGGGCGTCGGCCCACACCGACCAAGGGAGACGCGCGCGCCTCCCTTGGAACCCTGCGCTAATGACTCCTTTGCTTCGCAGGTTGGAATGGACATGTTTCAGGTGCCATGGTGATCGCCGCAAAATGCCGCCGCTTGGGCGGTGCCCTCAGTTCGGGTTTCGAGCCATAGGTCTCGAACCACTCCTTCGGCGTCATTTTTGAACGCGGCACACTGGCCCCTAAATCGAAAGTCATTCTGTTGGATGAGATCTGATTGGGTTTGAAGGGTTTGAATGGTTTGATTGATTTGATTGGTTTGAAGGGTTTGGATTTTATCTTTTGACTTACATAGCCTCTAGACCGCATTCAAAAATGGCGCTGAGCAAGCGGTTCGAGACCAGAGGCTCGAAGCCCGTAGCGAAGGCACCGCCTAAGCGGCGACATTTTGCGGTGTGAACGGAAGCTTCTGAAACACGTCCACTCCAACGAGCGATAGCGCGCAGTGAAAGAGCCGGGGAGTCTTGAGGGGCGCGGCGATAGGCGCCCCTCAAGGCCGGTTTGGGCGGCAGCCCAAGGTCTTGACGTTAAATTTAAAAAGCCGGTTTGGGTGGCTCACCCCCGTAGCCTGTGTTTGTGCCCTTTCATCAGACTCAGCGACGCGCTGTACGCTGCGCCTTCGTCACCGGCCATGATGGCTTCATAAATCTTCTTATGCTCGTTCAAACACATGCCGCCTTCTTTCGAGGAGTACTCGAAGAACCATTTGAAAATGGTGGTCAGCACGTTGCCAAACGGCACGTAGAAACAGTTGCCGGAGGAGAGAAAAATCATGCGGTGAAATTGGGTGTCGATATCCACCCACTGCGCTTGATCAAACTGCTCGGCGACCTGACACATTTGACGATAAATACGCGACAGCTCGATGCGTTGCTCTTTGCTGGCATTCACCGCCGCCAGCGCGGTGGCGTGCGGTTCTATCGCTTTGCGAAACTCCAAAAATTGGTGATAAATCTCCTCGGTGGCTTCCATGCCTTGCATCCATTCCAGCAACTGCGGATCCAGCATATTCCACTGCGGCCTCTCTTTGACCCGGGTGCCAATTTTAGGCCGCGACTCCAGCAATCCTTTGGACGTCAGCAATTTCAACGCTTCGCGCAGTGCCGTCCGGCTGACCCCGAACTGTTCACCCAACTCGATTTCGCTCGGCAAAATCGCCCCGGAGGCTAATTCACCGGATAAGATTTTACGCGCAATGTCGCGGGCGATATGGGTGTTCAGACCGCGCGTCATGCCTGCGGCTGTTTCAAACTGCATCATCATGCTCTTCCCTTTTATCTGTGCAGATTGCCGTCATCATAGTTCAGGAGTCAGGGCGCTACCAACATCAGTCACCCTGTAGTCGATCGCTATTGGCGCGTTATGGCGCCATTTGACCGCCGTTAACATCAAGGATCTGCCCGGTGATGTAGCCACTGCAGGCGTGGGAAGCGAAGAACAAGTAGCTCGGCGCCAACTCTTCGCTGGTCCCGAAGCGCCCCATGGCGATGCCGCTGGAAATTTTATCGCGGACTTCTGCGGTTTTATCGGCGTGGAATACGGTGTCGATGGTGCCCGGCGAAACCACGTTGAAGCGGATATTGTCTTTGGTGAATTCCTTCACCCAGTGACGGTTGATGTTGTGCAACCACGCTTTGGATGCCGCGTAGATTGACGCGCCCGGGCCACCGCCTTCGCGACCAGCAATCGAACCGGTGTTGATCACTGACGTTGTTTCACCGCTGCGTTTTGCCGCGCTGCGCAGATGTGGTACGGCATATTTGGTCATCATCAGCGCCGAGCGCGCATTGAGATCCATCACCTGCTGATAGAACGCATCGTCGATGTTTTCCAGCCCCTGTCGACCGACAAGTCCCCCGGCATTGTTGATCAACACATCCAGGCCGCCAAAACGTTCAACAAAGTCAGTGACCAGCTTTTCACACTGATCGGTTTTGCTCAGATCCGCGGCGAAATACGCCACTTCACCGCCTAGCGTTGCCACCTCTTTGGCCAGTGCCTGCAGGCTTGGATCATCACGGTGACCATTAAGGCCGACTTTGGCTCCGGCACGGGCAAAGGCTTTTGCCGCTGCCAGGCCAATACCTTTGGTTGAACCGGTGATTAATACACGTTTGTCTTTTAAGTCGCTGAACATAATAACTCCTTGTTAAGGATCTCAGGTGTAGGGACCGAAAAATCGGTCAGGATTGCCATGCCACGCGGAATTCAGTGCCGGTTTCAGGCTGGTCATGATTGTTGATCACCACCTGTAAAGCACGTCCGTCCACGCAGTGGATCAGCAATGCTGTCTGGGTGTCGTTATGGGCTAGCACATCCATCGAGACGACGTGGCCTCGGGCATCGCGCGAGGTTTCGGTCGCTTCGTCAAAATAGCCGTGGCTTTCCACCACGCTGGCGAACAGGGCATCGGCCCCCTGCTGGCGCAGCAATAAAGCCGGTTCATTGCGCAGGTTAAAGTGCGGATCATTCGCCCCGCTTCGCGCGACGATCAGTTCTCCGCCGAGCGGCAAGGCGCTGACCAACGAGGTGTAACTGTGACCATCAAGCCAGCTAAACAGCAGGGATTGGGCAGGCGGAATATCAGCCCGCGCGCAGTCCCAAAGATGTTGATAACCGTTGCCATTGCCCAGCGGTTTCAGGATATCGGCAACGCGCAGCGGGCTGTCGCTGCGCACAAATTGGCCCAGATGGTGTAAGCAGTAATCGTATTGATGCCTTTGCTGACTGGTGAGGCGAAAAACATCCACCAGCAGCGGTTGTTCGAATTCGGGCAGGTCCAGCATCAGTACGGTTCGTTGCATCGACACGCCAGGGTAATAGTCATGCAAACGGGCGCTCATGCCTTGTCCTGCGGCATGATCAGTCACGAAGAAGTGTCGTGTTCCCCAGCGTTTTTCGGCTTCCTGACTTTGGCCGAAATGCTGACTCTGTTCATCCACCACCACCGTATTGTGCGCTACGGTCTGCTTGCAGTAGGTGTTGTTTTCAGGGATGTATCGGCCACCGAATTTGGGCTCAACGTTGACCCAGCGGCCAAAGCCGTAATCACGCAAAGACTCGCGCCCGTGGTTAAACAGGCTGAGGTGCAGCCCGTCAAAATGGCCG
>Ga0105856_1000088_pt1 | contig 47319 bp, 41 predicted proteins | sample OrgsoiDNA_201060_FD_89681 | JGI IMG/M metagenome (GOLD analysis project Ga0105856, IMG submission 89681) | Permafrost soil microbial communities from the Arctic, to analyse light accelerated degradation of dissolved organic matter (DOM) -... | ecosystem: Environmental > Terrestrial > Soil >...
ACTGGGCCGAATGTTTCGGGCCAGCGCCATTCCTGCCCATGAGCAGGGAGGAGATGGATCAGCTCGGCTGGGATTCCTGCGACATCATCATCGTCACCGGTGATGCATACGTTGACCATCCGTCGTTCGGTATGGCGATCATCGGCCGGCTGCTGGAGTCCCAGGGCTTCCGCGTCGGGATCATTGCCCAGCCGAACTGGCAGTCCAAAGACGACTTCATGAAGCTCGGTGAGCCGAACCTGTTCTTCGGTGTCGCGGCCGGCAACATGGACTCGATGATCAACCGCTACACCGCCGACAAGAAAGTCCGTTCCGATGACGCCTACACCCCCGGCGGCATGGCGGGCAAACGTCCGGACCGCGCGAGCCTGGTCTACAGCCAGCGCTGTAAAGAAGCCTACAAAAACGTGCCGATTGTCCTCGGTGGCATCGAAGCTTCCCTGCGCCGCATCGCTCATTACGATTACTGGCAGGACCGGGTACGTAACTCGATCCTGATCGACGCCTGCGCCGACATCCTGCTCTACGGCAACGCCGAGCGTGCGATTGTCGAAGTCGCCCAGCGTCTGTCCTACGGTCACAAGATCGAAGACATCACCGACGTGCGCGGCACCGCGTTCATCCGTCGCGATACGCCGAAAGATTGGTACGAAGTCGATTCCACGCGTATCGACCGTCCGGGTAAGGTCGACAAGATCATCAACCCGTACGTGAACACCCAGGACACCCAGGCCTGCGCCATCGAGCAGGAAAAGGGTCCGGTTGAAGACCCGGAAGAAGCCAAGGTCGTGCAGATCCTGGCCAGCCCGAAGATGACTCGCGATAAAACCGTGATTCGTCTGCCATCGGTTGAGAAGGTTCGTGGTGATGCGGTTCTCTACGCTCACGCCAACCGCGTGCTTCACCTGGAAACCAACCCGGGCAACGCCCGCGCGCTGGTACAGAAGCATGGCGAAGTCGACGTCTGGTTCAACCCGCCGCCGATTCCGATGACCACCGAAGAAATGGACTACGTGTTCGGCATGCCTTACGCACGGATTCCGCACCCGGCGTACGGCAAGGAAAAAATTCCGGCCTACGACATGATCCGCTTCTCGGTGAACATCATGCGTGGCTGCTTCGGTGGCTGCACCTTCTGCTCGATCACCGAGCACGAAGGCCGGATCATCCAGAACCGTTCCGAAGAGTCGATCATTCGCGAAATCGAAGAGATCCGCGACAAGGTCCCAGGCTTCACCGGCGTCATTTCCGACCTCGGCGGCCCGACCGCGAACATGTACCGCATCGCCTGCAAGACCCCGGAAATCGAATCCGCGTGCCGCAAGCCATCGTGCGTGTTCCCTGGCATTTGCCCGAACCTGAACACCGACCACTCGTCGTTGATCCAGCTGTATCGCAGCGCCCGTGCCTTGCCGGGTGTGAAGAAGATCCTGATCGCTTCCGGCTTGCGCTACGACCTCGCGGTCGAGTCGCCGGAATACGTCAAGGAGCTGGTGACTCACCACGTGGGTGGTTACCTGAAGATCGCCCCGGAACACACCGAGGAAGGTCCGCTCAACCAGATGATGAAGCCGGGCATTGGCAGCTATGACAAGTTCAAGCGCATGTTCGAGAAGTACTCCAAGGAAGCCGGGAAAGAGCAGTACCTGATTCCGTACTTCATCGCCGCCCACCCGGGCACCACCGACGAAGACATGATGAACCTGGCCTTGTGGCTCAAGGGCAACGGCTTCCGCGCCGACCAGGTGCAGGCGTTCTACCCGTCGCCGATGGCTACCGCCACCGCGATGTACCACTCGGGCAAGAACCCGCTGCGTAAGGTCACTTACAAGAGCGACGCCGTGACCATCGTCAAGAGCGAAGAGCAGCGTCGTCTGCACAAGGCGTTCTTGCGTTATCACGACCCGAAAGGCTGGCCAATGCTGCGTGAAGCGCTGACCCGCATGGGCCGCGCCGACCTGATCGGGCCGGGAAAAACCCAGCTGATTCCGTTGCATCAACCGGCCACCGACAGCTACCAGAGCGCCCGTCGCAAGAACTCGACACCGGCTGGCAGCCATAAAGTGGCAGGCGAGAAGACCACCAAGATCCTCACTCAGCACACCGGCCTGCCGCCGCGTGCCAGCGATGGTGGTAACTCGTGGGACAAGCGTGAACAGGCCAAGGCTGCGGCGTTCGCCCGCAACCAGCAAGCCGCCAAGGACCGCAAGGACGCGGCCAAAGGCAAAGGGCCAAAGCCTGCGCGCAAGCCGGTTGTACCGCGCTAAGCCTCGCTTGAGCTGACAACAGAACGCCAACCTTCGGGTTGGCGTTTTGCGTTCCAAGGGGCGACTAATCATTGTGGCGAGGGAGCTTGCTCCCGTTCGGCTGCGAAGCAGTCGTCTACTTTCAGGGCCGCTGCGCGCCCCAGCGGGAGCAAGCTCCCTCGCCACAAAAGCTATCAGCCATGCTCCTGCGCCACATTTACGTGCAATCCCCTCCAACCAATTTCCCGCATTGCCCGATTTTGGTGCTGTACTGCCCTAAGCAAATCTGTGAAAGCGCCAGCGCTGCTGGGTGGCATAAGTCTTGCGCGCTTTCGAATACGCTTTAGGCTCGCAGGAGGCACGCCGTGTCGATTCATGTCGCATTGCATCACGTCACGCATTACCGCTACGACCGCGCCGTCGAGCTCGGTCCGCAGATCGTTCGCCTGCGCCCGGCGGCCCACAGTCGCACGCGGATTTTGTCCTATGCGCTGAAAGTCTCGCCCGAGCAGCACTTCATCAACTGGCAACAGGACCCCCAGGGCAATTACCTGGCGCGTCTGGTGTTTCCGGAGAAAACCGATGAGCTGCGGATCGAAGTCGACCTGTTGGCGGAAATGGCGGTGTTCAATCCGTTCGATTTTTTCCTTGAGCCCTGCGCGGAAAAGATCCCGTTCACTTACGCCGCCGATGAGCGTAAAGAACTGGCGCCGTACCTGGAAACCTTGCCCCTGACGCCGAAGTTCAAGGCTTATCTGGACGGTATCGACCGCACGCCGCTGCCCAGCGTGGATTTCCTGGTGGCGCTCAACCAGTGTCTGAGCGAAGACATCGGTTACCTGATCCGCATGGAACCCGGCGTCCAAACCCCCGAGCACACCCTCGAACACGCCTCTGGCTCCTGCCGCGATTCAGCGTGGCTGCTGGTGCAATTGCTGCGCAATCTCGGGCTGGCGACGCGTTTTGTCTCTGGCTATCTGATCCAGCTGACCGCCGACGTCAAAAGCCTCGACGGCCCGTCCGGCACGGACGTGGATTTCACCGACCTGCACGCCTGGTGCGAAGTCTATTTGCCCGGCGCCGGCTGGATTGGCCTGGACGCGACCTCAGGGCTGTTTGCCGGGGAAGGACACATTCCGTTGGCGTGTAGTCCCGATCCGGGCTCTGCGGCACCGATCAGTGGCTTGGTGGAACCGTGCGAGTGCGAATTTACCCACGAAATGTCCGTGGAGCGGATTTGGGAAGCGCCGCGGGTAACAAAACCCTACACCGAAGACCAATGGCTGGCGATCCAGGCGCTGGGCCGGCAGATCGATGCTGATCTGCTGGAGGGCGACGTACGCCTGACCATGGGCGGCGAGCCGACCTTCGTGTCCATCGATGATCCGGACGGCGCCGAGTGGAACACCGCAGCGCTCGGGCCGGACAAGCGTCGCCTCTCCGCCGAATTGTTCCAGCGGATGCGCAAACATTACGCGCCAAAAGGCCTGGTGCATTTCGGCCAGGGCAAGTGGTATCCCGGCGAACAACTGCCGCGCTGGTCGCTTAACTGCTACTGGCGCCGGGATGGCGTGCCGATCTGGCACAACAGCGCGCTGATCGCCGATGAGCAGGAAGACTACGGCGCAGATGGCGAACTGGCCGGGCGTTTTCTGGCGAGTGTCGCCGAACGCCTGAAAATTCCGACACGTTTTGTGTTTCCAGCCTACGAAGACAATTTCTATTACCTCTGGCGAGAAGGCACTTTGCCGCAGAACGTCAGTGCCGAAGACTCGCGTCTGGAAGAACCTTTGGAGCGTGCGCGACTGCGCAAAGTCTTCAGCCAGGGGCTGGACAAGGTCATCGGCCAGGTCCTGCCGCTGGCGCGCACCGCCAAGGGCGATCAATGGCAAAGCGGTCGCTGGTACCTGCGCGAAGAACATTGCCGGCTCGTGCCGGGGGATTCGCCGCTGGGTTATCGCTTACCGCTCGGTTCACAGCCTTGGGTGAAAGCGGCGGAGTATCCGTTTATCCATCCCAATGATCCGAACCAGGAATTCCCGATACTTCCCGACACCGTCGCATTGAACAGTCCGGGAGTGCCGGCCGAAGCGGTTGAGCGTGAACCGAAAGTCGACGAATCTGCCGACTGGCTGACCCGCACCGCATTCTGCGCCGAGGCTCGAGAAGGGCGGTTGTACCTGTTTATGCCGCCATTGGAACGGGTCGAGGATTATCTGGAGCTGGTTACCGCCATCGAGGCTACCGCTCAGGAGTTGCATTGCCCGGTATTACTGGAAGGCTATGAACCGCCAAGCGATCCGCGCCTGAGCAACTTCCGCATCACCCCGGATCCGGGCGTGATCGAAGTCAACGTGCAGCCCTCCGCGACTTGGGACGAACTGGTGGAGCGCACCGAGTTCCTGTACGAAGAAGCGCGCCAGACCCGGTTGACCACCGAGAAATTCATGATCGACGGTCGGCACACCGGCACCGGCGGCGGTAACCATTTCGTACTCGGTGGCGCGACCCCAGCGGACTCACCGTTCCTGCGCCGTCCCGACCTGCTGCGCAGCCTGATCAGCTACTGGCATAACCACCCGTCCTTGTCCTACCTGTTTTCCGGATTATTCATCGGTCCTACGTCCCAGGCGCCACGGGTGGACGAAGCGCGTAACGACGCGTTGTACGAACTGGAAATCGCCTTCGCCCAAATGCCGAAGCCGGGAGAGGAATGCGCGCCGTGGCTGGTGGATCGCTTGCTGCGTAACCTGTTGATCGACGTCACCGGCAACACCCACCGCGCCGAGTTCTGTATCGACAAACTCTATTCGCCGGACGGCGCCACCGGGCGTCTCGGATTGCTGGAATTGCGTGCCTTTGAAATGCCGCCTCACGCACGCATGAGCCTGGCTCAGCAGTTATTGCTGCGGGCGCTGGTGGCGCGGTTCTGGCGCGAACCTTATGCACCGCCGAAACTGGCGCGCTGGGGCACCGAGCTGCACGATCGCTTCCTGTTGCCGCACTTTATCGAGCAGGATTTCGCCGATGTCATCGTCGACCTGAATGCGGCGGGTTATCCGGTGCGGGCCGAGTGGTTTGCCGCGCACCTGGAATTCCGCTTTCCGAAGGTCGGCGATTACGCCGTCAGTGGCATCGAACTGGTAGTGCGTCAGGCGCTGGAGCCTTGGCATGTACTGGGCGAGGAGGGCGCGGTCGGTGGCACGGTGCGTTATGTGGATTCGTCGCTGGAGCGCTTGCAGGTCAAGCTCACTGGCCTGGCGCCACAGCGTTATCTGCTGACGTGCAATGGCATCCCGGTGCCGTTGCAACCCACCGGGCGAGTCGGCGAGTTCGTCGCAGGCGTGCGCTTCCGTGCCTGGCAACCGTCCAACTGCCTGCAACCGACGATCCCGGTCCACGCGCCGCTGGTGTTCGACTTGCTCGATACCTGGATGGAGCGATCGCTGGGTGGTTGTCAGTACCACGTCGCCCATCCGGGCGGGCGTAACTACGACAGTCTGCCGGTGAATGCCAATGAGGCCGAGAGCCGAAGGATGGCTCGATTCTTCCGAATCGGACACACCCCAGGGAAACTTCCTATACCGAACGTGACGATTAATGACGAGTTGCCGATGACACTCGATTTGCGACGTTTCTAAGCCCTACGCGACGCTCGGATTTTTCGTATATCCGGGCGTCATGAGCCTGCGTTAGTCTGACCGTTCTTTGTTGTCTGCCGAGCTTTCCATGCCTGACCTGCTTGACCGCTACCCGCTGACGGCGGGCACTTATCACGAACTGCTCGACGACAGCGGCGCCGTGCGCCCGCATTGGCGTCGGCTGTTCGACCAATTGCAACGCAGCACCCCGACGCAACTGGTGCAGCGCCAGGCTTTGCTGACCCGGCAGATCCAGGAAAACGGCGTGACCTACAACGTCTACGCCGACCCCAAGGGCGCCGATCGCCCGTGGGAACTGGACCTGTTGCCCCATGTCATTGCGGCTGATGAGTGGCAGCATTTGTCCGCAGGGATTGCTCAGCGGGCACGCTTGCTCAATGCCGTGTTGGCGGATCTTTATGGTCCGCAGCGTTTGATCGCCGAAGGGCTGCTGCCGGCGGAGCTGGTGTTCGGTCACAACAACTTCCTGTGGCCGTGTCAGGGTATTGCACCGCCGGACGGGGCGTTTCTGCATCTGTACGCCGTGGACCTGGCGCGCACTCCCGACGGTCGTTGGTGGGTGACAGCGGACCGGACCCAGGCGCCGTCCGGTGCGGGTTACGCATTGGAAAACCGCACCATCGTGTCTCGGGCGTTTCCCGAGCTGTATCGCGATTTGAAGGTGCAGCACCTGGCCGGGTTCTTCCGCACGTTGCAGGAAACCCTGGCTCGCCAAGCGCCGAGTGACGATGAAGCGCCGCTGGTGGTGCTGCTGACACCGGGTCGGTTCAACGAAAGCTATTTCGAACATTTGTATCTGGCGCGCCAACTCGGTTATCCACTGGTGGAGGGCGGCGACCTGACGGTGCGCGATGCCACCGTCTACCTTAAAACCTTGAGCGGGCTGCGCCGGGTTCACGCGATCATGCGGCGCCTCGACGATGACTTCTGCGATCCGCTGGAGCTGCGTACCGACTCGGCCCTCGGCGTGCCGGGGTTGCTGGAAGCGGTGCGTCAGGGCCGGGTGCTGGTGGCCAACGCGTTGGGCAGCGGCGTGCTGGAATCGCCGGGTCTGCTGGGCTTTCTGCCAAGGATCAATCAGTTCCTGTTCGGCGAAGAACTGATCCTGCCGTCCATCGCCACGTGGTGGTGTGGGGAAGCGCCAGTGTTGGCTCAAGCTTTGGAAAAGTTGCCGGAGTTGCTGATCAAACCGGCATTTCCCTCCCAGAGCTTTGCGCCGGTGTTTGGCCGTGATTTGAGTGAAAAACAGCGTCAAGCATTGGCCGAGCGCATGCAGGCGCGGCCTTATGCCTATGTCGCGCAAGAACTGGCGCAACTGTCCCAAGCGCCGATCTGGCAAGCCGAGGACGGTCAGTTGCAACCGCGAGCCATCGGCATGCGCGTGTACGCGGTGGCCAGTCGCGATGGCTATCGGGTGTTGCCCGGCGGCCTGACCCGGGTGGCGGCCGAGGCCGATGCCGAAGTGGTGTCGATGCAGCGCGGTGGCGCGAGCAAGGACACCTGGGTGCTCGGCGAGCGAGCCCCCAGCGGCGAACAATGGAAAACCCAGCGCACGATTGGTGTCCACGATCTGGTGCGGCGCGATCCCTATCTGCCGTCGCGGGTGGTCGAGAACCTGTTCTGGTTTGGCCGTTACTGCGAGCGCTGCGATAACAGTGCGCGGCTGCTGCGGATCATGCTGGCGCGTTATGTCGACGGCGATGACCCGCAAGCGCTGGAGGCGGCGGTCGATCTCGGTGAGCGCCTGAATCTGTTGCCCGACGAAGGCGAGTTGCCGGAACGCTTGTTGGCGGCGCTGCTCGGCGATGACTGGCCGTTCAGCCTGCGTTCCAACCTGCAACGCTTGCAGTGGGCGGCCTCGCAAGTGCGCGGCAAGCTCTCGCGGGAAAACTGGCAGGCGCTGGTGGAGTTGCAGCGCGAGGCCATGGAGCTTGAAACCGAAGAGCCGGATTTCGGCGAGTTGCTGGATTTCCTCAACCGCTTGGTCATGTCGCTGGCGGCGCTGTCCGGTTTTGCCCTGGACGACATGACCCGGGACGAAGGCTGGCGTTTCCTGATGATCGGCCGGCGGATCGAGCGACTGCAGTTTCTCAGTGGCAGTTTGGCGGCGTTTCTGCGCGGTGCCGGGGCTTTCGATCAGGCCGGGCTGGAGTGGTTGCTGGAGCTGGGTAACAGCAGCATCACCTACCGCTCGCGGTATTTGGCCGTGGCGCAATTGATCCCGGTGCTCGACCTGTTGCTGCTGGATGAGCAGAACCCCCACGCGGTGCTGTTCCAGTTGAAACTGGTGACCCGCACATTGAAACGCCTGAACGACGATTTCGGTGTCCCGCGCGAGGCGTGTTTGCCGCAATTGGTCGAGCGTTTGGCGCACTTCGACCTGGGTTGCCTAGAGAACTCGTTGTTTGGTGAGGCCAGTGTCCACGCGGCTGTCGAAGGTCTGGCGGATCTGCTGCAAGAAATCGCCGATGCCAGCGGCCAGGTTTCGGATCGCCTGGCCTTGCGCCATTTTGCCCATGTCGATGATGTCAGCCAGCGCACGGTGTCCGTCTGATGAATGCCCGTTACCAGATTTTCCACGATACCCATTATCACTACGACAGCCCGGTGTCCCTGGCTCAGCAACTGGCGCACTTGTGGCCGCGTGCCTGCGATTGGCAGCGCTGCACCGCGCAGGCGTTGCTGATCAGCCCGGACCCGACGACCCGTCGCGATGAACTGGACGTGTTTGGCAATCCGCTTACTCGGTTGGCGTTCGAGCGTCCCCACGATGAGTTGCTGGTGAACGCGGAGCTAACCGTCGAAGTACTGGCCCGACCGACCCTGGATTTCAATCTATCGCCGGCCTGGGAAGAAACCCGCAATGCGCTGACTTACAGCAGTCAGCCGCTTTCGCCCCAGTTATTGGAAGCCTGTCGCTATCGTTTCGAATCACCGTACGTGCATTTGAAGCGCAACTTCGTCGAGTTCTCGGAAAGCTGTTTTCCACCGGGTCGGCCTCTGCTGTTGGGCGTCCAGGCATTGATGGAGAAGATTTTCAGCGAATTCACCTTCGATGCCGAGGCCACCCAGGTGGCGACGCCGTTGGTGGAAGTGCTGGAACGCCGGCGCGGCGTCTGTCAGGACTTCGCGCACTTGATGCTGGCGTGTGTGCGTTCCCGTGGTTTGGCGGCGCGCTACATCAGTGGTTATTTGTTGACCCAGCCACCACCGGGGCAACCACGGATGATTGGCGCCGATGCATCCCACGCTTGGGTCTCGGTGTTTTGTCCGGTACTCGGCTGGGTGGATTTCGATCCAACCAACAACGTGCAACCGGCGCTGGAACACATCACGCTGGCCTGGGGCCGGGACTTTTCCGATGTCTCGCCGTTGCGCGGAGTGATACTTGGCGGTGGGAGCCATGACCCGGAAGTCAGAGTCACCGTGATGCCGCTGGATTAACCAAGATCCAATGTGGTGCATTTGCTGGAGAGGAAATCCAATGTTCCCGGTTTCAATCAAAGGCGTCCTGCAATCCCCCGAAGGCCTGGTCGTGCTGATGCTCAACGAGCGCGACGAATGGGAGTTACCCGGCGGAAGAATTGAGCTGGGCGAAACGCCACCGATCTGCCTGGCACGGGAAATCGCCGAGGAGCTGGACGTCGAGGTGGAGGTGGGAGAGCCGCTGGATTCGTATCTGTTCGAGGTGATCCCCGGTAAACACGTGTTCATCTCGACTTACCGCTGCCAGTTGCTGGGCGGTTTTGTGCCGACGATCAGTCGTGAACACAAGGAGATCGGGCTGTTTGATCCGGCGCGTTTGCCGGCCAACTTGCCCAAGGGCTATCGCGATTCGATTTATAAAGCGTTGGGCCTGTGAGGGTCAGCAGCAAGACTGCTGACCCTGGACACAGATCCGGTGAGCCTGATCAGATCATCGGGCTCTGAGGGTCTCAGGCGTCAGGCGCCTGATCTTTCGGTGCTTCAACATCATCTTCTGCCGCCACTTCACCTTCTGCATCCGGGTTCAGTGCTGCTGCTTCTTCTTCAGCTGTAGCTTTCTTGCGCTGAAGCTTTTCCTCTTTCTTCTGCTCCTTGGCCAAGTCTCTCTGACGTTTGGCGAAGGAATAATTAGGTTTAGCCATGGGCGATCCTCTGGGGTCGAAGGTGAGGTTGAGCGGCGCATATTCTGCCCTGTATCGGTGCCTAGCCGTTAGCTGGGTTTTTGCTCGGCCCATTTTGGCAGGATCGAGGGTTGCCAGGCGTCCAGTGCGTCGAGCAGGGTTTGCGGCGATTCGCTCACTTGCAGCATGTCACGGTGTGGTTCGCGAACGAAGCCTTCGCCGACGATATGATCAAGAAAAGCGGTTAATTTGCTATAGAAACCGTTTACTTCGAGCAAACCGAGCGGCTTGCCGTGGTAGCCGAGCTGGCCCCAGGTCCAGACTTCGAACAGTTCTTCCAGCGTGCCGAGGCCGCCGGGCAAAGCGATAAACGCATCGCTGAGTTCAGCCATCCGTGCCTTGCGCGCATGCATGCCGTCGACCACTTCCAGGCGCGTCAGGCCGCTGTGGCCGATTTCCTTGTCTTTGAGGCTTTGCGGGATGATCCCGATCACTTCGCCCCCGGCTGCCAGTGCCGCGTCAGCGACGATCCCCATCAGCCCGACGGCGCCGCCGCCATAGACCAAAGTCAGCTTGCGCTCGGCCAATGCTCGCCCCAAGGCGACAGCCGCTTCACGATAAGCCGGGTTAGTGCCAGTGCTGGCACCGCAAAATACACAAACGGACGCTATAGACATGCCTTGCTCCAGGGTCAGGATGGCCACAGAGTAAAGGCATGGAAGCGACGCTCCAAGGGTTAAACCTCGCGTGTAGGTGTTTCGTAGGTACCGCTGGCGCCACAAGCGTAGGCGGCGAGCAAACTGCACAACAGGCTGTTGATGGACATGACAGAGGCTCCGTCTAAGTGATGAGGACTTGAGGATAGGGCCGGCCCAGACGTCTGGCTGTTAGATTGTTTCGATGAGTGTCATAGCTCGAAAGTTGTATACAATTTTTGACTCAAGTCATAGGAACTTGCGAAGATTTCAGGCAGTCTTCTGTCCATTCGAGTTTTCGTTAACCCTGCCTTGGAGATTCACCATGTTTGCCAAACTTGTTGCGGTATCCCTGCTGACGCTGGCCAGCAGCCAATTGATGGCTGCCGAGTGCAAGACCACGATCGACTCCACTGATCAGATGACCTACGCCACTAAGGCCATTGAAATCGACAAGAGCTGCAAGACCTTCACCGTCGAACTGACCCACTCCGGCAGCCTGCCGAAAAACGTCATGGGCCATAACTGGGTGTTGAGCAAAGAAGCTGACATGCAGCCAATCGCTACTGCTGGCCTGGCCGCAGGTATCGACAAGAACTACCTGCCGGAAGGCGACGCACGCATCATCGCCCACACCAAGATCATCGGTGCTGGCGAGAAAGATTCGGTGACCTTCGACGTGTCGAAACTGGCTGCCGGCGAAGCCTACGGGTTCTTCTGCTCGTTCCCGGGCCACATCTCGATGATGAAAGGCACGGTTACCCTGAAGTAATCGAATCGCACGCATAAAAAAGCGTCCGCTTGGGACGCTTTTTTGTGCCTGACGTTTGATCGCGTCATCGTTCTTCGCGGGCAGACACCTCTCAAATCAAGGCGCGAAAGGCATCACCCGCTTGTGATGAGTCTTTTTGTACGTGTCGCAGATGATCTTGAACGCTTCGTCGCGCACTGGTTCGCCGTGCAGGAATGCATCAATCTCGGCATAGGTCACGCCGTGGGACGCTTCGTCCGGTTTGCCTGGCGACAAGTCTTCCAGGTCGGCCGTCGGGATTTTTTCCACCAGCGATTCCGGCGCACCGAAGCTTCGGGCAATCGCCCGGACCTGATTTTTCACCAGACCGCTCAACGGTGCCAAGTCGCAGGCGCCGTCACCGAATTTGGTGAAGAAACCCATCACCGCTTCCGCCGCGTGGTCAGTACCGATCACCAAGCCATGGGCGGCACCGGCGATAGTGTACTGGGCGACCATGCGCATCCGCGCCTTGGTGTTGCCGAGCACAAAATCCACCGAAACCGCGTGCTTGCCTTCGAACGCTGCAACTTCACTGGCCAGGGATTTGACCGCCGGGCCGATGTTCACCGTGTGGCGTTCGTCCGGGGCGATGAAATCCACTGAGGCCTGGGCGTCGTGTTCATCGAACTGGGTTTCGTACGGCAGGCGCACGGCGATGAACTTGTAGCTGTCGTCACTGGTGCGGGTGCGCAGTTCGCGCATAGCCCGCTGGGCCAGCAGGCCGGCAGTCAAGGAATCGACGCCGCCGCTGATGCCCAGCACCAGGGTCTTGAGCCCGGAATTGACCAGGCAATCCTGGATAAAGGTAATCCGCCGGGCGACTTCAGCCTCGAGGGCTGCTTGATCGGCGAACGGCGGCTGAACCTTGAGCTGATCAGCAATCTCACGCTGTACGGCTTGCATGAATTCACTCCTTGCTTGAAATGCCAGATGTGCTGGGAATGGAGGCAGGTACTTTGAAAACGTGTCGCAAGTAGGCGACGAAATTCGGGTCTTTGCAGTGAGTCTTGCCAGGTTCATCAGAAATCTTTGCCACGGGCTGACCGTTGCAGGCGGTCATTTTAAGCACGATGCTCATCGGTTCGACACCCGGAATATCGCACGTCAGGTTGGTGCCGATGCCGAAACTGACATTGATCCGACCGCGCAGCGCCCGGAATATTTCCAGGGACTTGGGCAGCGTCAGGCTGTCGGAGAACACCAGCGTCTTGCTCATCGGGTCGATGCCGAGCTTGTGGTAGCGGGCGATGGCTTTTTCTGCCCAGAGCACCGGATCACCGGAGTCGTGGCGCAGGCCGTCGAAGAGCTTGGCGAAATACAGGTCGAAGTCACCGAGGAAAGCATCAGTGGTGATGCAGTCGGTCAGGGCGATCCCCAGCAAGCCGCGATACTCGCGAACCCAGCAATCAAGGGCGGCAATCTGGCTATCGATCAACCGTGGGCCGAGTTGCTGATGGGCCATGATCCACTCGTGGGCCATGGTGCCCAGCGGTTTCATGTCCAGCTCGCGGGAAAGATGCACGTTGCTGGTGCCGACGAAGCGCCCAGGGAAATCGTGCTTGAGCACGTTCACCACTTCTTCCTGCACTCGGTACGAAAAGCGGCGCCGGGTGCCGAAATCGGCAACCTGCAACTCGGACAATTCGTCGCTGCTGGCGTTGGCGGTCAGCCAGTCGAACTTGCGATAGAGCTGCTCGCGGGCCTGCTCCAGAACGACTTCCCGGTAGCGATAGCGGTTACGCACTTCGCTGACGATCGCCAGCATCGGTACTTCGAACAGAATCACATGCAGCCACGGCCCGCGCAGGCGGATGAACAACTCGCCGTTCTCAATGCCGGTGTGGACGTAGCGCAGGTTGAAGCGGAACAAGCCAAGAAATCGAAGGAAATCCGGCTTCATGAAGCTGATGCGCTCCAGGAAACTCAACTGGTCGGCGCTCAGGCTCAGTTCGGCGAGACGCTCGATCTGGTAACGGATTTCCGCCAGGTACGGGCGCAAATCCTCGCTGTTACGGCAACGGAACTCCCATTCGACTTCGACGTTAGGGTAGTTGTGCAGCACCGCCTGCATCATCGTCAGTTTGTAAAAGTCGGTGTCGAGCAGGTTCTGCACGATGCGATCGCCAAATACGCTCTCGCTCATAACGGGTCTCTCCATGCTGGCCGCGGCCCGTGGTCGCGACGTTTCAGCTGTTTCAATGAATGGGGCTAGTGGCGCATATCAGAGGTGCGGATTGCCAGCGATTTTTGCGTCCGTGGTGGATTATTCCCAGGTTGCATCTTTTGGCCCTCCTGTTGCACAGCCCCATGAGACTCATCTGTTATAGGGTGTCGCCTCAAGAGCCGCTTGAATGACTAGTCCAAGACTCTCCCAACTTTTCAAATAGCCATCCAAGTGTGAGTGGCGAGGTATAAGTCCTATTTCGATTGCTTTTTTCATTGCCGCTTTGAGCATCTCATTGGTTACCGGGTTGGCCATGATTTACTCCGCGGTTAAAGTGATTTGATCCAATGTGTCGAGGCCATCATGTAGTAATACATAAACAGGCAGTATCAGGCGATACAGGTCTGCATCATTGGTGTTTTTGACAGTGGCGGATGTCAGCGTTTCTAAAAGGCTGGTGGCGGCACGAATTCTGAAACAGGCATCTTCAAACAAATGATTGGGCGCAACGTGTGAGTCTATGTAAAAGGTTGGGGTTGTAGATGCGCTTGCTTTCAGGGGTTGATATCGATTCATTGGTGAATTCCTTAAGAGTATTTGAGCCATGATAGAACCGTAGCGCTATTTGTTTTTTATTTGTGGAAAACAATAGTGGTATTGCTGTGCTGCTGAGCCGGTATGAAATTACTTCGGCTCAGCAGTCTTGCTATTTCATATGGGCTTAGGGCTTGGCGCGTTGCCAGGAAGGTTTTCAGGATGCGTCAATACATCAGGGCTATTCGTTCTCGCTGGCCAGGCCATAAAATCGAGATCCAGATCTCGGAATTTACTTGAGTCGAAAACAGGAGTTTTGATACCTGCACGACGTTGTTCGTCGTAGTCACGCAAGATGCGCATACCGACTTTGAACAGCAGGGCCATAGCGATTAGGTTGACCAAGGCCAGCAATGTCATGGTGATATCGGCAAATGCGAGTACCGTGGATAAATCTTCGACAGAACCCCAGAACACCAGCCCTAATACGAATACACGGTAGGCGAATAATGTTTTTCGAGGTTCGCCAAATATGAATCGTAAACTGTTTTCACCTAGGTAATAGTTGTAGAGCATCGCGGTGAAGACAAACAAGGCCAATACGATACTGATGAACATCCTTCCCCATTCACCCACCACTGCCGCCAGCGAGTGTTGTGCCAAAGCTATACCATCGCCCTCGAAACCGGGTGTGTAGAAACCTGAAAGCAGTATGAGTAACGCGGTGCATGTACAGATGATGAAGGTGTCAATAAAGACGCTGAATGCCTGCACCACACCTTGTGCAACCGGGTGCTCGATCTTCGCCACCGATGCAACATTGGGCGCGCTGCCCAATCCTGCTTCATTGGAGAATACTCCACGCCGTACGCCCATTATGATTGCGCTGCCGACGAGCCCGCCAAAGGCCTGATCCAGTCCAAACGCACTTTTGACAATCGTCATTAATATGGCCGGAACCTGGTCAAACTGCAGCACGATTACGTAGGACGTCACGCCAATGTAAGCGAGAACCTTAAGCGGAACCAAAAGATCCGAGACCGCCGCTATCCGCTTTATACCGCCAATAAATACCATTCCCAGCATCAACGATAATGCGAGCCCGGACCAAGTGGTTGACAGAGCAAATGCATCATTTAGCGAGTGTGATACGGCATGGGATTCCAGGCCGTTTATAGCAAAGCCAAAGGTGACCAGAAGCAGGAGAGCGGCAATCATTCCAAGCCAGCGCTTACCAAGACCATGCTGGATGTACCATGAAGGTCCCCCTCGATACAGGCCATTTCCATCACAGCGCTTATAGAGTTGACCCAGTGCGCACTCGAAGAAGCTGCTCGACATACCCAGCAGAGCGGTCATCCACATCCAGAACACCGCACCGGGGCCGCCCATGCTCACCGCAATGCCAACGCCTACGATATTCCCGGTTCCGACGCGACCCGCAAGGCTGAGCGTTAACGCCTGGAATGAACTCAAGTGGTGATTGCCCGTATGCCAACTGCAATGTAATACCGAGACCATATGGGCGAAGTATCGAAACTGAACAAATTTTGACCGGATGGTGAAATAACTCCCGAGTCCGAGAACCAAAGGTATCAAAACCTTTCCGGAGAGGAAGTCGTTAATGGCGTCAAGCATTCAAAGCTCCTTGCTATTTTAAGAGTGCTGGCGAGTGGGTAATGCGGTAAGTCCTGAAGCCGTTCAGGTGTCGTAATATCCGGTCATCTATCGCTGGGCGCAATTACGCAAGTTGCTTAAAAGTGATGCGAGTTGCTGCTATGTTTGAGTCTCCTGTAATTTTTGTGTGAGTCTGTATGCGTGATTTTCTTCCGGCTAACTTAAAACTGCTTTGTAGTCACTACCGATCCATCGCAGAAGTCTGTAGGAAACTTCGCATTAATCGTGGTCAATTTAATAAATACCTTGGAGGAAACAGCTTTCCTACACCTTTTAATCTGAAGCGGATCTGTGATTTTTTCGGAGTTGAAGAAGCCGAGATTCATTTGCCGCCAGATCAATTCGGCACTCTCATAGGCGTCAAAGCGAGGCATATCAGTTCTCCCAGAGAGGTGGCTGCGCCGCAACGGATGCTTGATCATCTTCGTCAACAGTCATCGTTGCAGCTAGAAGCCCACACGGGTTACTACTACGAGTACTACCACGCAATGACGGAGCCCGGTTCGATTCTTTGCTCCTTGGTTCATTTGCACGAGGAGGGAGAGCATTTCGTATATGAGCGTAATGAACGCTTACAGTTAGCGGGTGGGGGTGGGGCGTTTGAGCGGTATCGATATGTCGGGATTGCCTACTACCTTCAGGATCGCTTGTTTCTCATCGATTATGAATCGCTGACGTCCAATGAGATCAGTCAGACCATTCTTATCCCGAGCTTCAAAAGCTGCATTACCCGACTCAATGGATTGAAGATGGGCGTTTCGGCGGCTGACCATCGCACTCCTGCGTGTTCGAGGGTTGTTTGGGAGTATCTAGGGCGGGAAATTGATCAAGTTGACGCGTATCGCAGAGTGCGGCTATACAGCATGGATGATCCGACAATCGACGATGACCTGCGTGGGCGTCTTGCTCAAACCCAAGTCGTCGATGGTCTTTTTGTTATCGCTTGATTTGAAAGTGAGTCACGCAACTGCTGTTGCAGGTTTTAGGGCCGCTGCGCGACCCAACGGGGGCGAGCCCCCTCACCACAGGGATGGCGCGCGGACTCAATGTTGTGGCGCATCCGGACTATCAATCTGCTCCAACATCCACTTCACAAAATCCCGCACCTTGGGCACTTCTGCCGAATGTTCCGGGTAGGCCAGGTAGTAGGCGTCGGAGCTGGGCGTCGCATGCTGCCAGGGAATGACCAGTTTGCCGTCGGCCAATTCCTCTTCCACCAGAAACCGCGGCAATAGCGCCACGCCACAGCCGACTTGCGCTGCGCGGATGCACATATAAAAGGTTTCGAAGCGCGGGCCGTGATAGCTGTGCTCGGTGTGATAGCCCTGACTGTCGAACCAATCGTGCCAGGCCTGGGGCCGGGAGGCGTTTTGCAGCAGGACCAGGTCGGTGAGTTGCGTCGGGTCGGTGAACGGCGTGTCCGGCAGGCTGCCCGGTGCGCAGACTGGCACCAACTCTTCGCCGAACAGCTTCAGGCTTTCAGTGCCGGGGCGTGAGCCTTGGCCGAAGTAGAACGCCAGGTCGCTGCGACCTTGAAGCAAATCGTCGGCTTCCTGCTCGCTGCACAAATCGAGGTGAATCGAGGGGTGGCGCAGGCGCCAGCCTTTCAGGCGTGGCACCAGCCAGCGTGCGCCAAAGGTTGGCGGCGTCGAGACGCGCAGGACTTCAGTATCACCGCCGTAGGAGCGCAGGTAATGGGTCGACATTTCGACCTGAGTGAGGATTTTTCGTACCTCCACCAGGTACAAATCCCCGGCCGGGGTCATTTGCAGGCGTCGGCGCACCCGGCGGAACAGCAGGTGCTGCAGCAACTCTTCGAGTTGCGCGACCTGTTTGCTGACGGCGCTCTGGGTCAGGTTCAGCTCTTCGGCGGCCCGGGTGAAGCTCAAATGCCGGGTCACGGCCTCGAAACACTGCAGTGCAGTGATCGACGGCAGGTAGCGTTTATTCAGCATGGGTGGTCCTTTTTCTTGTTGCTCTATGCTTTTCTTTTACCGACAACTGCGAAGCATGAATAAACGGAATGATATCTCGCTTAATGGTCGTTTGTTGGCTCGTCTCGGGGGAGCTACAACTACAGGCCTGATCAGTCGTGATTTTCCGGCTGCACGATTTCTGTTTTCTGCTTGAGGAGTAACCCATGGTTGCCGCATTGCTTGATCGTCTAGGTGTGAACCCGGCCCTGTACCAGAACGGCAAAGTGCCGGTGCATTCGCCGATTGATGGCAGCCAGATTGCCGCGGTGAACTGGGAAGGTGCTGCCGAAGTCGAGCAGCACATCAGTCGCGCAGATCATGCGTTCGAGCTGTGGCGCAAGGTTCCGGCGCCGCGCCGTGGCGAATTGGTACGCCAATTGGGCGACATCCTGCGTGAATACAAGGCTGATCTCGGTGAGCTGGTTTCCTGGGAAGCCGGCAAGATCACCCAGGAAGGCCTGGGCGAAGTTCAGGAAATGATCGACATCTGCGACTTCGCTGTCGGTCTGTCCCGTCAACTGTACGGTTTGACCATCGCTTCCGAGCGTCCTGGCCACCACATGCGCGAAACCTGGCACCCGCTGGGCGTTGTCGGCGTGATCAGTGCGTTCAACTTCCCGGTCGCGGTCTGGGCCTGGAACACCGCACTGGCGCTGGTTTGCGGTAACCCGGTGATCTGGAAACCGTCGGAGAAAACCCCGCTGACCGCACTGGCTTGCCAGGCACTGTTCGACCGCGTACTGAAAAATTTTAGCGACGCACCTCCGCACCTGAGCCAAGTGATCATCGGTGGCCGCGACGCCGGCGAAGCACTGGTCGATGACCCGCGTGTCGCGCTGATCAGCGCTACCGGCAGCACCCGCATGGGCCGCGAAGTGGCGCCGAAAATCGCCGCGCGCTTTGCTCGCAGCATTCTGGAACTGGGCGGCAACAACGCGATGATCCTCGGCCCAAGCGCCGACCTGGACATGGCCGTTCGCGCAATCCTGTTCAGCGCCGTCGGCACTGCCGGCCAGCGTTGCACCACGCTGCGTCGTCTGATTGCACACGAATCGGTGAAAGAAGAAATCGTCACTCGCCTGAAAGCGGCGTACTCCAAGGTTCGCATCGGTAACCCGCTGGAAGGCAATCTGATCGGTCCGCTGATCGACAAGCACAGCTTTGAGAACATGCAAGACGCGTTGGAGCAAGCTCTGAGCGAAGGCGGCCGGGTGTTTGGCGGCAAGCGTCAGTTGGAAGACAAATTCCCGAATGCTTACTACGTGGCCCCGGCCATCGTGGAAATGCCGGAGCAGAGCGACGTGGTCTGCAACGAAACCTTCGCGCCGATCCTCTACGTGGTTGGCTACAAAGATTTCGCCGAAGCCCTGCGCCTGAACAACGCCGTGCCACAAGGCCTGTCCTCGTGCATCTTCACCACCGACGTGCGTGAAGCCGAGCAATTCATGTCGGCCGTGGGCAGCGACTGCGGCATCGCCAACGTCAACATCGGCCCGAGCGGTGCGGAAATCGGCGGGGCGTTTGGTGGCGAGAAGGAAACGGGCGGTGGTCGTGAGTCGGGCTCCGATGCATGGCGCGGCTACATGCGCCGCCAGACCAACACCGTGAACTATTCGCTGGAGTTGCCGTTGGCTCAGGGCATTACGTTCGACTAAGTCTCGAATCGAGCAGTGATCCCCTGTGGGAGCGGGCTTGCTCGCGAAAGCGGTGTGTCATTCAGCAAAAGTGTTGGATGTGATACCGCATTCGCGAGCAAGCCCGCTCCCACAATTGAATGGTGTGTTGGTTAGGTTTCTGATTGGAGTCTGGCAATGCCGTTACGCGAAGAGTGTCTGTGGGAAAAACTGACGCCACAAAGGCCCGACAATACGGCGCTCAAGGGTGAAGTGAAGGTCGATGTCTGTGTCATCGGCGCCGGTTTTACCGGGTTGTCGGCGGCAGTGCATTTGTTGGAACAGGGTAAAAGTGTCTGCGTGCTGGAAGCCCATCGCGCCGGTCATGGCGGGTCCGGACGCAATGTCGGGCTGGTCAACGCCGGGATGTGGATCCCGCCGGACGAGATCGAAGCCGGGTTCGGCGAAGCGGTGGGCAGTCAGCTCAACCGCATGCTCGGTGCGGCACCGTCCCTGGTGTTCAGCCTTGTGGATAAGTACAACATCGATTGCCAACTGCGCCGCGAAGGCACGCTGCACATGGCGCACAACGCCCGTGGCGAAGCCGACTTGCGCAGTCGTGAAGAACAATGGAAGCGCCGTGGGGCGCCAGTTGAACTGTTGACCGGCCAGGCCTGTGAACAAGCGACTGGCACCAAGAAAATCGCCGCCGCGTTGCTGGATCGGCGTGCTGGCACTCTCAATCCGATGGCCTACACCACCGGTCTGGCCAAAGCGGCCATCGCTCTCGGTGGTCAGTTGTTCGATCATTCGCCTGTTACAAGACTTGAACGTCAGGGCCAACGCTGGTCGGTGCAAACGGCCCAAGGCTCGGTACTCGCCGAGCAGGTAGTGATCGCGTCCAACGCCTACACCGAAGGCGACTGGACAGAACTGCGGCGTAACTTCTTCCCCGGTTATTACTACCAAGTGGCCTCGGTGCCGCTAACCGAAGACGCAGCGCAACAAATTCTGCCCGGCGGCCAAGGCTCCTGGGACACTCGACAAGTATTGAGCAGTATTCGTCGGGACAAGGACGGGCGCCTGTTGCTCGGCAGTCTCGGCAACGGCAATCAGAAACCGACCTGGTTCTTGAAGGCCTGGGCCGATCGGGTTCAGCAGCATTACTTCCCGTACCTTAAACCGGTTGAGTGGGAGTGCACCTGGACCGGTTGCATCGCTTTTACCCCCGATCATCTGATGCGCCTGTTCGAACCGGCGCCCGGAATAGTGGCAGTCACCGGTTACAACGGTCGCGGCGTCACCACTGGCACAGTCGTAGGCAAAGCTTTTGCCGACTATTTGTGTAACGGAAATCCTCAGGCGCTACCGATTCCGTTCGCTCCGATGCAGCCATTGGCGGGTGTTGGCCTGCGCAGTTGCTTGTATGAGGCCGGTTTTTCGCTGTATCACGCAGGCCAGTGCTTGCGGATCGTCATTTGATTGTTGATTTTTGTTGCTGGAAGCGGCGCTTTTTCGCGCAGCGACTAGCCTGTAATGGTGCGAGTTGTAGCAGTTGCGCACCAGCAGTGTGCACTTCGGTGACGCACGTTGTTACAGGCTGGTTGCACGTCGTTTAACGCCGCGGTTGCAATGATGGCGCATGCGGGTTGCGCCTTCAAAAAGAAAAGGTTTCACCTCCCGCGGTTTAGACGGTTGCACGCCCAATGAAAATGGGATCGAAACAGTCGAAATAACAATAAAGCAGCGACTTTTTTCAGAATAAAAAACCGATGGCACGGCCCTTGCTCTGAGCATTCAGAGAAGTCGCAGTGCCAACTAAAAAAAAACCTTGGAGCACCACCTCATGTCCCAGACGTTTTACAAGAAAGGCTTTCTGGCCCTCGCAGTGGCAACTGCTTTGGGTATTTCTGCGTTTGCACAAGCTGATGTGAAAATCGGTGTGGCAGGTCCAATGACTGGCGCCAACGCGGCATTTGGCTTGCAATACATGAAGGGTGCGCAGGCAGCGGCCGACGCTATCAACGCATCGGGCGGCGTCAACGGGGAAAAAATCGTACTGGTCAAGGGCGATGACGCCTGCGAACCGAAGCAGGCTGTGACGGTCGCCAAGGACCTGACCAACCAGAAGGTTGCCGGTGTAGTCGGTCACTTCTGCTCCTCATCCACCATCCCGGCTTCCGAGATCTACGACGAAGCGGGCATCATCGCGATCACTCCAGGTTCCACCAACCCACAAGTTACCGAACGCGGCCTGAGCGCCATGTTCCGTATGTGCGGGCGTGACGACCAGCAAGGCATCGTGGCCGGCGACTACATCGTCGACGTGCTCAAAGGCAAGAAAGTCGCGGTCATCCACGACAAAGACACCTACGGCCAAGGCCTGGCAGATGCCACCAAGGCTCAGTTGATCAAGCGCGGCGTGACCCCGGTGATCTACGAAGGTCTGACCCGTGGCGAAAAAGACTTCAGCGCCCTGGTCACCAAAATCCGCGCTGCTGGCGCCGACGTCGTCTACTTCGGCGGTCTGCACCCAGAGGCTGGTCCACTGGTTAAACAACTGCGTACCGAAGGCCTCAAGGACGTGAAATTCATGTCCGATGACGGCATCGTGACCGACGAATTGGTGACCACCGCTGGCGGCCCGCAATACGTCGACGGCGTGCTGATGACCTTCGGCGCCGACCCGCGCCTGCTGCCAGACAGCAAGACTGTGGTTGAGCAGTTCCGCAAGGCCGGCACTGAGCCAGAAGGCTACACCCTGTACGCCTACGCTTCGGTCCAGACCCTGGCGGCTGCTTTCAACGGCGCCAAGTCCAACAAGGGCGAAGACGCTGCCAAATGGCTGAAAGCACACCCGGTCAAAACCGTGATGGGCGAGAAGACCTGGGACGCCAAGGGCGACCTGAAAGTCTCCGACTACGTGGTTTACCAGTGGGACAAGGACGGCAAATACCACCAGCTTGAAAAACAGAAGTGATATGAACGTGTGACCGGTCTGTGGCGAGGGAGCTTGCTCCCGTTGGACTGCGCAGCAGTCCTGTTGTTGGGGATGCTACGCGACCCAGCGGGAGCAAGCTCCCTCGCCACAAAAATTGTGTTCACCGTTAGTTAGCTGACTGGTATCCGCCAGAAGGCCCGTCTGTCTTTTCTCGTAGAGCTGCACGTAACCGTGTTGCACTGGCGGCTGAACCCCGGTCCGTTGCAAACCGCTTCTGTGCAGTCTCTCAAATGCGTGAGATTGCGTTATGGATGGTATTTTCCTGCAGCAACTGGTCAATGGCATGACTCTCGGGTCTGTCTATGGCCTGATCGCCATCGGCTACACAATGGTCTATGGCATCATCGGCATGATCAACTTCGCCCACGGCGAGGTTTACATGATTTCCGCTTACCTCGCGGCAATCAGTCTGGCTCTGCTGGCTTACTTCGGTATTGAATCCTTCCCTCTGCTGATGCTCGGCACACTGATCTTCACCATCGTCGTCACGGCGGTGTATGGCTGGGTCATCGAGCGTGTCGCCTACAAACCGCTGCGCAACTCCACACGACTGGCACCGCTGATCAGCGCCATCGGTATTTCGCTGATCCTGCAAAACTATGCACAGATCGCCCAGGGCGCTCGCCAACAGGGTGTTCCGACACTGCTGACCGGTGCATGGCGTGTCGACATAGGCACTGGCTTCGTCCAGCTCACCTACACCAAAATCTTCATTCTGGTCGCAGCGTTTGCCGGTATGGGCCTGCTGACCTACGTCATCAAGTACACCAAGCTCGGCCGCATGTGCCGCGCTACCCAGCAAGACCGCAAAATGGCCTCGATCCTGGGGATCAACACCGACCGGGTGATTTCCTACGTGTTCATCATCGGTGCAGCGATGGCGGCCCTGGCCGGTGTGCTGATCACCATGAACTACGGCACGTTCGACTTCTACGCAGGTTTCGTCATCGGCATCAAAGCGTTCACCGCAGCGGTACTCGGCGGGATCGGCTCACTGCCTGGCGCGATGCTCGGCGGGATCATCCTCGGGATTTCCGAGTCGTTGTTCTCGGGCCTGGTGAATTCGGACTACAAGGACGTTTTCAGCTTCTCGCTGCTGGTTCTCGTATTGGTCTTTCGGCCTCAAGGCCTGCTCGGCCGTCCTCTTGTGTCGAAGGTGTAAGCGATGTCTTCAACCACTAAAAAAACCATTGATGTCAAAAGAAGCCTGGTTGACGCGATTCTTGCCGGCCTCGTTGCCCTGATTGTGTTCGGCCCGATTGTCGGTGTAGTCCTTGAAGGCTACAGCTTCAACCTGCAGCCGACCCGTGTGGCGTGGCTGGTCGCCATCGTCATGGCTGGCCGCTTTGCCTTGAGCCTGTTCCTGCAATCGCCCCGGGGCCTGAAAATCCTCGAAGGCTTTGAAACCACCGGCTCCGGGGTTCATGTACTGCCGCCCGATTACAAATCCCGTTTGCGCTGGGTTGTGCCGCTGGTGATCGTCATTGCCGTGGTATTCCCGTTCTTCTCCAACTCGTACTTGCTGGGCGTAGTCATCCTTGGGTTGATCTACGTGCTGCTGGGCCTGGGGTTGAACATTGTGGTCGGCCTGGCTGGCCTGCTCGACCTCGGTTATGTGGCGTTCTATGCCATCTGTGCCTACGGCCTGGCGCTCGGTTATCAATACTTGGGGCTGGGTTTCTGGACGGTGCTGCCGCTGGCTGCAATCACGGCGGGGCTTGCCGGTTGCATCCTCGGTTTCCCGGTGCTGCGTCTGCACGGCGACTACCTGGCGATCGTGACGTTGGGTTTCGGTGAAATCATCCGGCTGATCCTCAACAACTGGCTGTCCCTGACTGGCGGCCCGAATGGCATGGCGGCTCCGTTGCCAACCTTCTTTGGCCTCGAATTCGGCAAAAGAGCGAAGGAAGGCGGAATACCGTTCCATGAGTTCTTCGGCATCGCCTACAACCCGGACGTGAAGTACTACTTCATCTATGCGGTGTTGTTCCTGGTCGTGCTGGCCGTGCTGTATATCAAGCATCGCCTGACCCGCATGCCAGTCGGTCGTGCTTGGGAAGCACTGCGTGAAGACGAAATCGCTTGCCGCTCCATGGGCCTGAACCATGTACTGGTCAAGCTCTCTGCGTTCACCATCGGTGCATCGACGGCCGGTTTGGCGGGTGTGTTCTTTGCCACCTATCAAGGCTTCGTGAACCCGACCTCGTTCACCTTCTTCGAATCGGCCTTGATTCTCGCCATCGTGGTACTCGGCGGCATGGGCTCGACTATCGGCGTGGTGATTGCGGCGTTCGTGCTGACCGTCGCCCCTGAACTGCTGCGTGGCTTCGCGGAATACCGCGTGCTGTTGTTCGGCGTGTTGATGGTGTTGATGATGATCTGGCGACCACGCGGCCTGATTCGGATCAGCCGTACCGGTGTGACCCCGCGTAAAGGAGTAGCGCCATGAGCGAAGTCGTACTCTCGGTCGAGAAGCTGATGATGCACTTCGGAGGCATCAAGGCGCTGAGCGATGTCAGCCTGAAGGTCAAACGCAACTCGATCTTCGCCCTGATCGGCCCCAACGGTGCCGGCAAGACCACGGTGTTCAACTGCCTGACCGGGTTCTACAAGGCCTCGGGCGGCAAGATCGAACTCAATGTGCGTGGCGAGCAGACTAACGTCATCAAACTGTTGGGTGAGTCGTTCAAACCGGTCGATTTCGTCTCGCCGAAATCCTTCCTTAGCCGGCTGTACTACAAAATGTTCGGCGGCACCCACCTGGTGAACCGTGCCGGCCTGGCCCGCACGTTCCAGAACATTCGCCTGTTCAAGGAAATGTCGGTGCTGGAAAACCTGCTGGTGGCCCAGCACATGTGGGTCAACCGCAACATGTTGGCCGGCATCCTCAACACCAAGGGTTACCGCAAGGCCGAAAGCGATGCGCTGGACCACGCCTTCTACTGGCTGGAAGTGGTGGACCTGGTGGACTGCGCCAACCGTCTGGCCGGCGAACTGTCCTACGGGCAGCAACGTCGTCTGGAAATCGCCCGGGCCATGTGCACGCGGCCGCAGATCATCTGCCTCGACGAACCGGCCGCCGGCCTCAACCCTCAGGAAACCGAAGCGCTGAGCGCGATGATCCGGCTGCTGCGCGACGAGCACGATCTGACCGTGGTGCTGATCGAACACGACATGGGCATGGTTATGAGTATTTCCGACCACATCGTGGTTCTGGACCACGGCATCGTCATCGCCGAGGGCGGACCTGATGCGATTCGCAACGATCCGAAAGTGATTGCGGCCTACCTGGGCGCCGATGAAGAGGAGTTGGTATGAGTCAACCGATCCTCGAACTCAAGGAGCTGGACGTGTTCTACGGGCCGATCCAGGCCCTGAAGAAAGTCTCGCTGTACATCAACGAAGGCGAAACCGTCAGCCTGATTGGCTCCAACGGTGCCGGCAAGTCGACCCTGCTGATGTCGATCTTCGGCCAGCCCCGGGCGGCTGACGGGCAGATCATCTATCAGGGTGTGGACATTACCCACAAGTCGTCCCACTACATCGCGTCCCACGGCATTGCGCAGTCGCCGGAAGGCCGACGGGTGTTCCCTGACATGACCGTCGAGGAAAACCTGCTGATGGGCACCATCCCGATTGGCGACAAGTACGCCAAAGAAGACATGCAGCGCATGTTCGAGCTGTTTCCACGGCTCGAAGAGCGGCGTACCCAGCGGGCCATGACCATGTCCGGCGGCGAGCAGCAAATGCTCGCCATCGCCCGGGCATTGATGAGCCGACCCAAGTTGTTATTGCTCGATGAGCCGAGCCTGGGGCTGGCGCCGATTGTGGTGAAACAGATCTTCTCGACCCTGCGGGAACTGGCGAAGACCGGGATGACTATCTTCCTGGTCGAGCAGAACGCCAACCACGCGCTCAAGCTGTCTGACCGAGCGTACGTGATGGTCAACGGCGAGATCCGCCTCACAGGCACCGGCAAGGAGCTGCTGGTGAACGAGGAGGTGCGTAACGCCTATCTCGGCGGGCATTGATTCGCTGCTGAACTATCCACAGCCTCGACGAGCAATCGCCGGGGCTTTTTTACATCCCCAAAACACCACTAATTAATGTGGGAGTGAGCCTGTTCGCGATAGCGGCGGATCAGTCACTGCAACTTTGACTGACCTACCGCTATCGCGAGCAGGCTCACTCCCACAGGTATCGCCAACAGGTGTTTCTGTGTGCTTTCTGGAAATTGTGGAAAACAATATTCACAAGCTCTCAAACCGCGACATAAAGCCGCTGCAAATAGTTGTTTTGTCACGGTTTTGACTTGTCCCCGTTTGCTGTGGAGCTGGCTGTGAATAACGTGGGAGTAGCTGGCTGAGCGCCTTTGAAACCGTGGCTTGCAGAGTTGTGGTTGTTTTTTGATCAGTCGTTTTTGCCGGACCATGAGCCGGCGTTGTCAACCTTTTTGTTGTCAGCAAAAACGGCCGGATTCACCGTGCGCCGGCCTGTGGATAAGTCTGTGGTTAAACTCTGGAAAGACTCGGCTGAGGGCCGTCGTTACTGGCTTGGCGCCATCGTCGGATTACCCGGTGGATCGTGCAAAATGCCATGGGCTACACGGTGGGCTCTTGAGGGTCAAGCAAAAAACTTTCTGACCTGCTCGCAAAGCCTTGTGCACAGCGGCTCGCGCTGTTTTGCACTTGCCCCCAAAGACTGTGGACCGGCCTGTGGATAACGTGCGCGCACATGGCTACAAGCGAGGCCTGGCAAGGGCTGGCGGCAGGTGAGTGTTTTTTGTACAGACAAGATGAATAAATCTTCATTTTGCCGATTTTACGTTCGGATACTCTGCGCGCATCGCCCCACAGCCGGTGGGGTCTTTGTCAGTGGAAGACCTGGAGCAACTGCATGACCGATAGTCCCGCTTTTGTTCCAGAAGATGTTCCCGTAGAACCCGGCAGCCCGATGCGCCGGTGGCGTCAACGGATCGGTTACGACATGGCCGTGATGGACCTCGGAGGACGAGGACTGGCCCTGATCGGTGGGCTGATTTTACTGGCCTGGATCAGTTCGGGTATCTATAAGGTCCAGCCCGACGAGCAGGGCATCGTCCTGCGCTTCGGCCGCTGGCAGCAGACCGCCGAGTCCGGTTTGCACTATCACCTGCCGTTTCCCGTCGAAACCGTACTGCTGCCAAAGATTACTCAGGTCAACCAGTTGCAACTGGGCAGCGGCAGCAGCACCCAAGGCTCGGCCAGCAATGGCGCTCGCGACAAACAAATGCTGACTGGCGATGAAAACATCGTCGAGGCCGATTGCACGGTGTTCTGGCGGATAAAAGACGCGCGTTTGTATCTGTTCAAGATCAGCGATCCTGAGCGCTCGGTAAAACTTGCGGCCGAAAGTGCCTTGCGCGAAGTCATCGGACGCACGCCGATTCAGGCAGTGATGTCTGATAAACGCGCGCAAATTGCCGATGAAACCCGGGACCTGTTGCAGCAATTACTCGACCGCGAGCAGGCCGGGATTCTGATCACACAAGTACAACTGCAACGGGTCGATCCGCCACCGCAGGTGATCGATGCCTTCAACGACGTGCAATGGGCGCGCGCCGACCAGGAACGTTCCCGTAACGAAGCCGAAGCCTACGCCAATGACGTCATCCCCCGTGCCCGCGGTGACGCTTCGCGCATCACCCAGGAAGCCGAGGCTTACCAGGCTCAGGTCGGGAACCTGGCCGAGGGCGAGGCCAAGCGCTTTCTTTCGGTCTACAACAGCTACGTGCAATCCAAAGACGTCACCGCCTGGCGCCTGTACATGGAAAGCATGGATGAAGTCCTGAAAAAAGCCTCCAAGGTCATTATCGATTCCTCCGGCAAGGGCATGTCCGGTGTGGTGCCTTACCTGCCGTTGAACGATGCGGGCAAATCAGCCGCCAAGGAGGTCCGCCCATGAATCGGCTGATCAAACGACTGACGATGGTCAGTGCAGTGCTCGGGCTCTGGGCGCTGGGGGCTTCGGCGTATGTGGTGGATGAATCGCAGCAGGCGCTGATTATCCGCTTCGGCGCACCCATGAGCGTGGCCGGTGAGCCGGGCTTGAAGTTCAAGGTGCCGTTCAGCGATTCGATTGTGTTCTACGACCGCCGTTTACAGACCCTGGCGTCCCCGGCCGAACAAGTCATTCTGGGCGATCAGAAGCGGATCGAGGTCGAGACCTATAGCCGTTTCCGCATCAGCGACCCGCTGCGTTTCTATCAGGCCGTGGGAACGCTGGAGCAGGCCAACGCGCAGCTGACGCAAATGGTCAGTTCCTCGCTGCGTCGAGAGCTGGGCGAGATTCCGCTGCGCTCGTTGTTATCGCCGGCGCGTCGGCAAGAAGTCGCGATCATCGAGAAAGACGTCGCCGACAAGGCCCTGTCATTGGGTATCGAGGTGACGGAGGTGCGCTTGCACCGCGCCGATCTGCCGCTGGAGGCCAGTCAGGCCATTTATGACCGGATGAAATCCGAGCGCCAACGCGAAGCCAAGGAACTGCGCGCACAAGGGTTTGAGTGGGCCCAGCAGATTCAGGCCAAGGCTGATCGCGATCGCACGGTGTTGCTCTCCGAGGTCCAGCGTCAGTCGGCGATCACCCACGGTGAAGCGGATGCGGCAGCGAACCAGATCCTCTCGGCGGCCTTCAACAAGGACCCGGAGTTTTACAAACTGTACCGCTCGTTGCAGACGTATCGCCAGGCGTTGGCCGAGAGTCAGCCGATGCTGGTGTTGACGCCTGACGCGCAATTTCTCAAGCAGTTCCAAAGCGGGCCGGTAACCACCGGCGAGCGGTAGCCCGAACCATGAGTGACCTGTCCGCTGATCCCCCGGCATTCCGACAGCGGCTGGCCCGACTGCTCGCCACCATGGGCCCGGGGCTGGTGGTGATGATGGCGGACACCGAGGCCGGCAGCGTGATTACGGCCGCACAAAGCGGTGCGCAGTGGGGCTACCGTTTGCTGTTGTTGCAGTTTCTGTTGGTGCCGTTGATGTTCATGGCTCAGGAACTGACGGTCCGGCTGGGGTTGTGCACCGGCAAGGGCTATGTGGAATTGGTGCGTCAGCGCTTCGGCCGGGCGCTGGCGGCGGTCACGGCGGTGGTGTTGTTGCTCAGCTGTTTCGGTTCGCTGTTGACGCAAATGAGTGGCCTGGTCGGCGCCGGCAGTCTGTTCGGGATTCCCGGCTGGGTGATCTTGCTGACCCTGGTGGTGTTCATCCTCGGCATGGTGCTGACCGGTTCGTACCGCTCGGTCGAGCGGGTGACCCTGGCGGTGGGCATGTTCGGCCTGGCCTTCGTGGTCATGGCGATCAAGTCACAACCCGACATTCCACAGCTACTGCATGACATCACCCGCATGCCGCTCAACAAACCGGATTATCTGTATCTGGTGGCCGCCAACCTGGGCACCAGCGTGATGCCGTGGACGGTGTTCTATCAGCAATCGGCACTGATCGACAAAGGCCTGGATGCTACGCATCTGCCCATAGCGCGCATTGATACGCTGGTGGGGGCGGTGTTCTGTCAGGTACTGACGGCGGCCATCGTGATCGCCGCTGCCGCTACCCTAGGCGGGCACACCGCAGGGCTGGACAGCATCGCCCAGATCGGCCAGGCCTTTGGCGCGTTGATCGGCCCGACCTGGGGTCAGTTGGTGTTTGCCATCGGCTTGGCCGGTGGTGCGCTGGTGGCAACCATCGTGGTGTGTCTGAGTGCGGTGTGGGCAGTGGGTGAAGCCTTGGGCGTGCGCCATTCGCTGGAGCAACACCCGCTGGATGCGCCCTGGTTCTACGGCCCGTTTGCGCTGTTGCTGATCGCCGGGGCGGTGCTGGTGGCGTCCGGGGTGAACCTGATCCGCTTGTCGATTGCCGTCGGGGTGCTCAATGCCTTGTTGATCCCGCTGATTTTGCTGTTGTTGTTCTTGCTCGCGCGCGGCGTTCTGCCGGCGGAGCATCGCTTGCGTGGGCGTTATGCACGGGTGGTCGCGGTTATTTTCACGCTGACGTCGGTACTCGGGTTGTATGCCGGGCTCTGCGGTTCGCTGGGATGAAGTTGTGATGACGAAGGTTCTTGTCGGGAAACCACGCGATGTTATTTGACGGTGCGCTGCATGCGCTGAGTATGATTTTTGAAGTGTTCCTGCTGGACCTGATCCTGTCCGGGGACAATGCGCTGGTGATCGCCATGGCGTGTCGCGGCTTGCCGCCGGATCAGCTCAAGCGCGCGGTCATGATCGGCACCAGCGGCGCGATTATCCTGCGGGTGCTGCTGACGACGCTGGCGGGCTGGTTGCTGCTGGTGCCGGGGCTGAAGTTGATCGGTGCCGTGCTGTTGCTGGTGATCGCGATTCGGTTGCTGATCGAGGAAGAGGCGACGGAGGAGGGCGAGCCGCCAACTGGAGCGCTGTCGACTTTGGGCGGTGCGGTGCTCACCGTGCTCACAGCCGACTTGATCATGAGCATGGACAACGTGGTCGGGTTGGCGGCGGTGGCTCAGGGCAGCGTTTTCTATCTGCTGTTGGGGTTGCTGTTGAGTGTGCCGTTGTTGATGTTCGGCAGCGTGCAGATCGCCCGGTTATTGCAGCGTCAGCCGATGCTGGTGGTGATTGGTGCGGCGTTGCTGGGGTATGTGGCGGGTGATATCGCGGTGGGCGATCCGATCGTTGTCGGCTGGATCAACACTCAGTCGCCTGCGCTCAATCAAGTGGTGCCGCTGCTGTGTGCCGCGTTCGTGGTGCTTCAGGCACGGATTATCCGGCGTCAGCGTGCCCGCTTGCCGAGGCCCAAGGTCATTCGGCGGGTGGTGATGAATGTCGAGGTGATCAATGCCCAGCCACCATCGCTGAACAGCGCTGCTGTGATAGCGCCGCAAAAGAAGATCATCGCAGCGCCAGAACCGGCGATTGAGGTGATTGCCGCCGAGCCGAGTAGCCCGGCGCCTCGCCCGTCATCACGCTTTGGAGCGTATACCGGGTGGGTGACGGTAGTGGCCGGGCTGGCGGCTATTTTTCTGGTCGGGGGTGTGTTGTACAGCGTGGTGGAGGGGATGGCCGGGACTTTGCTGCCAACTGCGCAAAAGGATTTTGCCTACGTTTGCACCGGGGCGAGTACCACCGTTTACTACCGGCCCGGCGGTAGCTCGATTCGCATTGTGACCGGCGGCGGCGAGGCCTCGGGGTACGTCAGCTACAAGAAAATCCTTTGGCAGGACGCCGGGGTTGCCGTCAAACAATTGCACCTGACGCCGCCGAGCGAAATCGAAAAGACCAGCCCCACGGTAGTCACGCTCAGTGGTGGCAGCTTTGCGCAGATCGCCTGTACGCGTGGTCTGTAAGGTCGCTCAGCAACAGCGGGTTGCCGCTGTGCTCCGGGCCGGGCATGCTGGCTGCTGATTTTCTATTCCAATGGCTGCCGATCAGCCGAAGCAAGGAGAACACGATGTCCAACACCCTGTTTATCACCGGCGCGACCTCCGGTTTTGGCGAAGCCTGCGCCCGTCGTTTTGCCGAGGCTGGCTGGAAACTGGTGCTGACCGGTCGTCGTGAAGAGCGCCTCGACGCCCTGTGCGCCGAGTTGTCGAAGCAGACCGAGGTCCATGGCCTGGTGCTCGACGTGCGTGATCGCAAGGCCATGGAGGAGGCGATTGCCAACTTGCCGCCGTCCTTCGCCAAGTTGCGCGGGTTGATCAACAACGCCGGCCTGGCACTGGGCGTGGACCCGGCGCCCAAGTGTGATCTGGACGACTGGGACACCATGGTCGATACCAACATCAAGGGCCTGATGTACAGCACTCGCCTGCTGCTGCCACGCCTGATCGCTCACGGTCGCGGCGCCGGTATCGTCAACCTCGGCTCCATCGCCGGCAACTACCCGTACCCGGGCAGCCACGTGTATGGCGCGAGCAAGGCGTTCGTCAAACAGTTCTCCCTGAACCTGCGTTGCGATCTGCAAGGCACGGGTGTACGGGTCAGCAATATCGAGCCGGGCCTGTGCGAGAGCGAGTTCTCGCTGGTGCGCTTTGCCGGTGACCAGGAACGCTACAACGCCACCTACGCCGGTGCCGAGCCGATTCAGCCGCAAGACATCGCCGACACTATTTTCTGGGTGCTGAATGCGCCGGCGCACATCAACATCAACAGCCTGGAGCTGATGCCGGTGAGCCAGACCTGGGCGGGTTTTTCGATTGAGCGTAATGGTGGCAAGGCGTAAGACCGAGTCATCGTTCTTCGCGAGCAAGCCCGCTCCCACATTGGATTTATGGTGTGTCTGCAATCTTGGACACAACACATTTCCCCTGTGGGAGCGGGCTTGCTCGCGAAGGGGCCCGAACTGGCAAAACAGCACATAAGGTAGACTCCTCATCCAACAACCCAACCGCACCCTGCGGTTTTCAAGGTTTTTAGAGGAGGCTACGTGAGTAACCGAGGTGAGCAGTCGCTGCTCAAACAATCGACCATTCTGATGTTCGCCGTGGCGATCGCCGGGATCGTTACCGGTTTTGTTTCAGGTGCCCAATCCATCCTGTTCGATGGTTTTTTCTCGTTGATCGCGACCTTCATCAAGGTCCTGATGCTGATCACCGCCAAGTTGATCGCCAAAGAAAGTAATCACCGCTTCCAGTTCGGCTTCTGGCACCTGGAGCCGATGGTGTTGCTGATCGAAGGCAGTTTCCTGTTTCTGATCGCGATCTATGCCTTTCTCAACGGCGTGTTCGGCATCATCAATGGCGGCCGCGAGATTGAGCTCGGGCTGGTGATCATCTACGCGGCGGTGTTTACCGTCGTCGAGTTCGCGTATTTCTTCTACGTTCGTCATCGCAACCGAAAGCTCAAATCAACGCTGATCCAGTTCGACAACATCAGTTGGCTGGTGGACGCGATGCTGTCGGTGGGTTTGTTGGTGAGTTTCCTGACGGCGCTGTTGCTCAAGTCCCAGGGTTATGGGCAGTGGGCGGTCTACGTCGACCCTCTGATCCTGATTCTGCTGGCGCTGAGCATGTTGGCGCCGGCGTTCAAGATCCTGCGCCCGGCGCTACGTGATGTACTGGGCATTGCCCCGGATCAACTGGACGACAAAGTGCGCCAGGTGATGGACGCGGCCAAGGTCGAGCATGGTTTCGACGACTACATCTCCTACGTGCAAAAGCACGGACGGGCGCGGTTTATCGAGATTCATGTGGTGTTGCCGGCGGATTACCGACTGGAGAACGTTGGGCAACTGGATGTATTGCGCGAGGAGATTTCCGCGAAGTTGGGCAAGGCGGATGCGGCGCGCTGGCTGACGATCAGTTTTACCGGGGATCGGAAGTGGATTGCGTGATGGATCGGTGATCTATGGGGGAGGGTATTTACCTGTGGCGACGGAGCTTGCTCCCGTTCGGGTGCGCAGCAGCCGCCTGCGATGTGCCCGAAAAAATGAGGGTCTGCTGCGCAGCCCAGCGGGAGCAAGCTCCCTCGCCACAAGTCAGCTCAGGTAATCAACTAGTCCGCGATAACAGGTCGCCAAGTGATACGGCGTGGTCGACGGCATGTCCTTGCGGCTGACTTCACCCTCCTCATCACGACACTCATACCAACCCCCCGCATGCAGGCAACGCTGCTGCAACGCCTGCAATTGGCGCAGTACCGCCGCTTCGCTGTCCGGCCGCAAGGTCAGGGCGCGCAGGTATTCGGCCTGCGCCCAGATGCGTTGAGTGCTGTCGCGAGGACGACGGGGGTCGCTCTCCAGATCGAGCATGGCTCGAACGGCGCCATTGTGTTCGACCACGCCCAACTGCTCGGTGTAGCTGAACGCCCGGCTCAGTGAGCGATGCAGTTTGCTGTCTCGCAGCAACGAAGAAGACTCCAGCAGGAAATACCACTCGAACTGATGGCCCGGCTCGAACCAGTTATCCACAGCCCCCAGAGGTTTTTCCATCAAAACGCCTTCCTGCGGGACGACGAATTTCTTCTGCATCCCGGCACACAGCGCTAGCAAGCGTTGCTGCACGGCGATGTCTTCACGCACTGACAGGGTTGCGAGAAACGCTTCGGCCAAATGCATCAGCGGGTTCTGCAGCGGTCCGGTCTTGAGCGAAGACCAGTCACGGTCCAGGCACGCTTCGTACAGACCGTCGTCCGTGGCGAAGCGTTGGGCCACGACTTCCAGTGCCGCGTTGAGCACCGATTCCACCAGTGGCTCGCGAACCTTGTCCCAGTAATGGGCGCAGGCGAACAGGATGAACGCGTGGGTGTAGAGGTCTTTGCGCTGATCCAGCGGCGCGCCTTGCGGGTCGATGCTGTAGAACCAGCCGCCGTGCTCGGCATCGTGAAAATGCTGCTGCAAGGAACGGAACAGCGCCGCCGCCCGGACTTCGGCCTCCGGCACCTGGCCGATCAGGCTCGAAAAAAGATACAGCTGACGGGCGCAGGCCATGGCGCGATAGCGCTGCGGTGGCAGCGGTTGATGCTCAGCGTCCAGCGCCTCATAGGGCAACGCCATGTCGGTGTTCCAGCCGGGGCCTTGCCAGAGCGGCACGATGACGTCCTGGAAATGCTGTTGCACCGAGGCGAACAGGGCGGTCAATTCAGGCTGGGAGGCAGAGCGGGAAGCATGCGGCATTGGCTGGCGTCGTCACGGCAGGGGCGATTGCGCGACATGTTAGCAGAGAGGCCGGCCCTAGAGAGCCGGTGTCTGTCAGGCCGCCATCGCGAGCAAGCTCGCTCCCACAGGGGAACGCATTCCAATGTGGGAGCGAGCTTGCTCGCGATGAGGCCAGAACTGGCAATAATGAATTCAGCCCGCCAACAACCAAACTCCGGTCGCTGCCGAAGCCGCCCCGACCACCCGAACCAACCGCGCAGCCGCCTGAGGCAGAACGCGAACCACCGCATAACCGGCCGCATGCAACGCCGCCGTCGCCGCTAAAAACCCGGCGGCATACGCCCAAGGGCTCGACATGTCCGGCAGTTCCAGACCATGTGCCACTCCATGAAACAGCGCAAACAACGCCGTCGCACCGACCGCAACCGCCAACGGCGGACGCACCGCCAACGCCACCGCCAGGCCCAGCGCCAACACCGACGCCGCAATCCCGCTTTCCAATGCCGGCAGGTTCAGCCCTTCAAAACCGAGCAAGCCGCCGATCAGCATAGTGCCGACGAACGTGCATGGCAGCGCCCAGCGCGCCGCGCCTTTCTGCTGCGCCGCCCACAAACCCACCGCGACCATCGCCAGCAGGTGATCGATGCCGCTTATCGGGTGGCTGATGCCCGCGATCAAACCGTTATCACCATGACCTGGGTGGGCGAAGGCGATGGCCGGGGTCAGCAGCAGGGCCAGGGTGCCCAGGATGCGTTTCAGTGTCATGGATAAGCTTCCTTGTTGATAAAAATTGAGCATGATCAGGCTGCGGTCAGCAGGCCCTGGCGTTCGATGAAGGCGATGATTTCTTCCAGGCCCAGGCCGATCTTCTGGTTGCTGAAGACGAACGGCTTGCCGTTGCGCATGCGTTTGGTGTCGCTGTCCATCAACTCCAGCGAGGCGCCCACCAGCGGCGCGAGATCGACCTTGTTGATCACCAGCAAATCGGATTTGCAAATCCCCGGCCCGCCCTTGCGCGGCAACTTGTCGCCAGCGGAAACGTCGATTACATAGATGGTCAAGTCGGACAGCTCCGGGCTGAAGGTCGCCGACAGGTTGTCGCCACCGGACTCGACAATAATCAGGTCCAGCCCCGGAAAGCGCCGGTTCAGTTGATCGACTGCTTCGAGGTTGATCGAGGCGTCTTCGCGGATCGCCGTGTGCGGGCAGCCGCCGGTTTCGACGCCGATGATGCGTTCCGGTGCCAGGGCTTCGTTGCGCACCAGAAAGTCAGCGTCTTCGCGGGTGTAGATGTCGTTAGTCACGACCGCCAGGTTGTAGCGATCACGTAGCGCCAGGCACAGGGCCAGGGTCAGGGCGGTTTTACCGGAACCGACCGGGCCGCCGATGCCGACGCGCAGAGGTTGTGTGTTCATGCTGCTTCTCCAAATAAAAGGCCCAAAATAAAAGGCCCTAGGAACGGAACAGACGGCTGTACTGGCGCTCATGGGCCATGCACGCCAGGGACAGGCCGAAAGCGGCGCTGCCATAGTGTTCGGGATTGATTCGGGTAGCGTGTAGCTGCGCCTCTTGTAGCAACGGCAGCAATTGACTGGTCAGGCGTTGCGCGGCCTGCTGGCCCATGGGCAGGGTTTTCATCAACACCGCCAATTGGTTTTCCAGCCAGCTCCAGAGCCAGGCGGCCAAGGCATCCTGCGGCGTGATCCCCCAAGCGCGGGCGGCCAATGCCCAGCCGAGAGCCAAGTGCGGCTCGGGACGTTGCTCGAGAAAAGCCCGGGCTGGCGCATCGAGTTCTGGTAAACCGTTGAGCAGTTGCTGCAACGAATAGCCCATCTGCCGACTTTCCTGATGCAGTTCGCGGGTTTCCCGGCTGGCGCGATGTTCTTCGCAGCGTTGCAACAGTTCGGCCCAGTTTTCGTCGGCGGCGGCCACGCAATGGGCGAGCAACAACGGCGCTTCGAAACGCGCGAGGTTCAGCAGCAACTGATCACTGATCCAGCGTCGCGCGCTATCAGCATCATTCACCCGGCCGTTATCCACCGCCATTTCCAGGCCTTGGGAATAGCTGTAGCCGCCAATCGGCAACTGCGGACTGGCCAGGCGCAGCAGCGCCCAGGCTGGGTTCATAAGCGCACGCCGAACTGGTGCAGTTTCGGTGGGTAGTTGAAATCTTCGTCGCCGTGCCGCGAGTGGTGATGGCCGCCACCGTAAGCGCCGTGTTCCGGCTGGAATGGGGCTTCGATGTTTTCGACCTTGGCATCCAGCTGTTCGAGCATGGCCTTGAGTACGTAATCGTCGAGCAAACGCAGCCAGCCATCGCCGACTTGCAGGGCAACGTGGCGGTTGCCCAAGTGATAGGCCGCGCGGGTCAGTTCGAAGGCATTGGCGCAGGTGACGTGCAGCAATTGTTCGGGACGAGCGCAGACGCGCACGATTCGCCCGTCTTCAGCCTGTAGGCATTCGCCGTCATACAGCGGCGGCTGGCCGCGCTCTAAAAACAACCCGACATCTTCCTGCTCGGCACTGAAACAGCGCAAACGGCTTTTGCTCCGGGCTTCGAAGGTCAGGTGCAACTCGGCGGCCCAGACGGGTTGAGGGTCGATTCTGCGATGAATCACCAGCATCGGAAAGCTTCCAGCAGAGGACAATACTCAGGCTAGAGCAAGGGGCTTGCCAATCGGACAAGACGTAGGAAAACCCTGTCGGAGCTTAGTTGTTGTTGCAAGATGTTGCAGACTTTTGAGTCATGTTGGTGCATGTAAGATTTTTCATGCACCAATGTGGGAGCGGGCTTGCTCGCGAAGGCGGTGTATCAGGCGAAATTGATATCGACTGACGCACCGCCTTCGCGAGCAAGCCCGCTCCCACAGGGGATGTGTGTTATTCCGTGCTACCGAGCCCCTGCCAATGCTTGAGGCCAATAAAGATAAAGCGCAGTTGCTGGGTGATCTTCGCCTGAGGCGTCAGGTGCTCCGGCAATGCGTCAACGGGTGGATCGATAATGTCCGGCAGGGTGGCAAACACACTTTTAACGATCAGGTCAGCCATGACGCTCAGCCCGGCAATGTCCAAATGTTGCAGCTTCGGCATCAGCGACAGGTCGGACGCCAGGTCGGAGCTGATGTCTTCGCGCAATCGGCCAATGGCCTGACGCACCGGCAGCGAACCGCCGTATTGCTCACGGGCAAGAAACAGGAATTGCGAGCGATTGGCGCTGACCACGTCGAGGAAGATCCGCACCGACGCATCAATGATGCCGCCCATGACGAATTCGTTGTGGCGTACCAGGCGGATGGTTTCGCGGAAGGTCTGGCCGACTTCGCTGACCAGCACCAGGCCAAGTTCGTCCATATCGGCGAAATGCCGGTAGAAACCGGTGGGCACGATCCCGGCGGTTTTCGCCACTTCGCGCAGGCTCAGGCTGCCGAATCCTCGGCCGCATTCCATCAAATGGCGGGCGGCGTCCATCAGGGCGTTGCGGGTCTGTTGTTTCTGTTCGGCGCGGGGAAGCATCGCAAGGGTGTTTTCTGGACAGGACAGCGGCGCACTCTAGCAAATCGGCTTTGCCGGCGTCGAACGGGGATCGGGGTTCATGCGAAGAACAAGCGTGCTTCTATAAAAGTCAAAAGCCCAATCCGGGGATTGGGCTTTTTTTCAGGGCCGCCATGGGCTTAGCTCACAGCGCTGTTGCGTTCGATTACACGGTCACCACCACCTTCAGCAAGGGTTTGGCCTTGTGGGGTGCGATCAGAACCATCAGCTGCAAGGGTCTGGCCTTGTGGAGTGCGATCGGAACCGTCAGCAGCAAGGGTCTGGCCTTGTGGAGTGCGGTCGGAGCCGTCAGCAGCAAGGGTCTGGCCTTGTGGAGTGCGGTCGGAACCGTCAGCAGCAAGGGTCTGGCCTTGTGGAGTGCGGTCGGAACCGTCAGCGGCAAGGGTCTGGCCTTGTGGTGTTTTGTCGTAGCCATCTTGGGTGATCAAGCCTTTCTCTTTCAGGCGATCATTACCACCTTCGGCAAGGGTCTGGCCTTGTGGAGTGCGATCCGAGCCATCGGCAGCGACGGTTTGGCTGAATACCGAGTGATTGGTTTTGACTTGCGGTGTGGCCTGATCAGCGGCTGGCAGAGCAAATGCGGTGCTGGCTAGCATCGAGAGGGTCAGGCTAAGCAGTAATTGGCGTTTCATGATGGGTTGCTCCTTGGGAGGGCGATAAAGTGGGTACGAGGTCAATGCTACTCTCGATAAGTCGATATAAAAGTTCATAAACGCAATGGTAATAATCAACAGAATTGATTGTTCCGTGCAGGCGCTCTAGAACGGGCGTTTCCGGCGGGCCGTTTTGCACTGAGGTGGGTATTTTCGACTCACTCGTGCCGCACAAAAGTGCGGGGTCGGTAACGCCAGAAGCGGGCGCAGTGTGTGGGCGATGGATTATTTGAGGGTTAAGCGGTAATCGGGTTAAACCTGCGGGCCGTTTTCCAGTCGTAGATTCCATGGCAGGCCGGTTCTGGCCTAACGTTTCACCCGTGCGTCGCAGTCAGGGCGCTCAGTCGTATTCAGGAGCCCCGTGCAATGACGCGCACTTCAAAAATAATTACCTGGACCTTCGCCAGCCTGATTGTGCTGCTGGCGGTACTGGTTCTGATCATCGTGTTCTTTGATTGGAACCGGATCAAACCCCCACTCAATGCCAAAGTCTCCGAAGAGCTGCACCGTCCGTTCGCCATTAATGGCAACCTGGCGGTGGTGTGGCGGCGCGAACTCGATGAAGGCGGCTGGCGGGCCTGGGTGCCGTGGCCGCATGTGGTGGCCGAAGACTTGAGCCTGGGTAACCCGGACTGGTCGAAGCAGCCGCAAATGGTCACCCTCAAGCGTGTCGAGTTGCGCATCTCGCCGCTGGCCTTGTTGGCGCAACGGGTAGTGATTCCGCGCATTGACCTGACCGAACCGAATGCCGGCCTCCAGCGCCTGGCCGACGGTCGCGCCAATTGGACCTTCAAGTTCGATCCCAAGGACCCGAACGCCGAACCATCGAAGTGGGTGGTGGACATCGGCGCCATCGGATTCGACAAGGGCCACGTCACCCTCGACGACCAGAGCCTGAAAACTCAGCTCGACGTGCTGATCGACCCGTTGGGCAAACCGATTCCGTTCAGCGATATCGTCGGCGACAAAGCGGCAAAAACCGCGTTCGATAAGGGCGGCGCACCCCAGGACTACGCCTTCGCCATCAAGGTCAAAGGCCAATACCACCAGCAGAAGCTCGCCGGTGAAGGCAAGATCGGCGGCCTGCTGGCCTTGCAGGACGCGGCCAAGCCGTTTCCGCTCCAGGCCCAGGTCAAGATCGCCGACACCAGCGTCGATCTGGCGGGCACGCTGACAGACCCGCTGAACCTCGGTGCCTTGGATTTGCGCTTGAAGCTGGCCGGCACCAGCCTGGCCAACCTTTACCCGTTGACCGGCGTGACCCTGCCGGCCTCGCCGCCCTACGCCACTGACGGTCACTTGACTGCCAAACTGCATGACGCGGCCGGCGCGCAGTTCCGCTATGAAGGCTTCAACGGCAAGATCGGCGACAGCGACATTCATGGCGACCTGGCGTACGTCGCCAGTCAGCCACGGCCCAAACTCAGCGGCGCGCTGGTCTCCAACCAATTGCTGTTTGCCGACCTGGCGCCGTTGATCGGCGCCGATTCCAACGCCAAGCAGAAGGCTCGTGGCGGCGAAAGCAAGCAGCCGACGGACAAGGTCTTGCCGGTCGAAGAGTTCAAGACCGAGCGCTGGCGCGATATGGACGCCGACGTCGAATTCACCGGCAAACGCATCGTCCACAGCGAAAAACTGCCGTTCACCGACCTTTATACCCACCTGGTGCTGACTGACGGTCTGCTCAGCCTGGAGCCGCTGCGTTTCGGCGTAGCCGGCGGCAAGCTGGATGCGCAGATTCGTCTCAATGGCCGCAGTGAGCCGCTGGAAGGTCAGGCAAAACTCACCGCTCGTGGTTTCAAACTCAAGCAGCTGTTCCCGACCTTTGAACCGATGAAAACCAGTTTCGGCGAGTTGAATGGTGACGCTGATATCGCCGGCCGTGGCAACTCGGTGGCCAAGTTGATGGGCAGCGCCAACGGCAAGCTGAAAATGCTGATCAACGACGGTGCCATCAGCCGCGAGTTGATGGAGCTGGCGGGACTTAACGTCGGCAACTACGTGGTCGGCAAAATCTTTGGCGACAAAGAAGTGAAGATCAACTGCGCGGCGGCCGATTTCGATATCAAGACCGGTTTGGCGACCACGCAGTTGTTTGTCTTCGATACCGAGAACGCGATCATCTACATCGATGGCACCGCGAACATGGCGACTGAGCAACTGGACTTGACCGTTACGCCGGAATCCAAGGGCTGGCGTTTGATTTCGTTGCGTTCGCCGTTGTACGTGCGGGGCAAGTTCATCAAACCGGATGCGGGCGTGAAAGCGGTGCCGTTGTTGTTGCGTGGGGCCGGTATGGTGGCGTTGGGCGTGATCGCGGCGCCAGCGGCGGGGTTGTTGGCGCTGATCGCGCCGAGTGGTGGCGAGCCGAACCAGTGTGTGCCGTTGTTGGCGCAGATGAAGTCGGGCAAGGCGCCGGTGACCGTTAAACCAACCAAGTAATTTGTGGCGTCTTTGAAGACGCCATCGCGAGCAAGCTCGCTCCCACATGGGGCCTGTGAACGCAGATCCATTGTGGGAGCGAGCTTGCTCGCGATAGCGGTCTATCAGGCGCTACAGGTCTTTCAGAATGTCAGCCATGTCATCGGCATGCTCTTCTTCCTGCGCCAAAATGTCTTCGAAGATGCGCCGGGTCGTCGGGTCTTTTTCGCCGATGTACTGAATGATCTCGCGGTAGCTGTCGATGGCGATCCGCTCGGCGACCAGGTCTTCGTAGACCATCTCCTTGAGGTTGTTGCCGGCCACGTACTGGGCGTGGGAGTTTTTCGACAGCAGGTCGGGGTTGAACTCCGGCTCACCGCCCAGTTGCACGATGCGCGCGGCCAGGCGGTCGGCGTGTTCGGCTTCCTGGTTCGCGTGTTCGAGGAACTCGTCGGCGGCAAAATGGGCTTTCAGACCGGTGGCCATGAAGTAGTGGCGCTTGTAACGCAACACGCAGACCAGTTCGGTGGCCAGCGATTCGTTGAGCAGGCGCAGCACTTCATTGATATCGGCGCTGTAGCTTTCGGTCACGGCACCGTTCTCGACGTTCTTGCGGGCCCGCTCACGCAGGGTGGTTACATCAGACAAATGCATGTCGCTCATCTCAATCTCCTGGAAGCTAATCCGGTTGACGTCACGCCTCTGGGGACGTGATCGCTACCTAAGGTGTGAGTGATGAGCATTGCAAAAAGTTTGATGTAATTTGACGGACGCAAAAGATCGCAGCCTTCGGCAGCTCCTACAGGGGAATGCGTTCTCGTGCAGGAGCTGGCGCAGCCTGCGATCTTGGCAATAGCCCCGACAACAAAGCCTCTTCCTGCAACCATGCAAAAAATGCCCGCACCGGTGGATGCCGTTCACGCCCCGGCACGCACAATGCGCTGTAGCCGGCCCCGTCGACCTGAACCTCGCCCTTGTAAGCCACCAGCAACCCGCTGGCCACGCTTTCGGACACCAGAATATTGCTCGCCAGCACCAGCCCCTGGCCGGCAATCGCCGCTTGCAGGGCGTAATGCTCTTCATCGTATTCGCGCACGGCGGGTTGCCCGGTCAGCCAGGTTTCGCCGGACTGCGCGCACCACGCCTCCCACCCGTACGCGTAAAATTTTGAATTGCACCAGCGTACGCTGATCAGCGCCGGCACTTGCCTGGCCGCCAGGGCCACCTGTTCGGGAGAGCCATAGACGCCAAAGGATTCGTCGAATAAACACAGCCCATAAAGATTCGGATAGCTATCAAGGCTGTAGCGCACCACCAGATCGACACTCGCATCCTGATGCAAATCGACGACTTCGCAATGGGTGTCGAGCCGTAGGCTGATGTTCGGATGCCGGGCATAGAAGCGACCCAAACGTGGCACCAGCCACAACGCGGCGAAGGCGGGGATGGTAGAAATCGTCAGGCTTGTGCTGCTGCGTTGCGGGCGTAGGGTGTCGACGCTCTGCGCCACGTCAAGCAAAGCGCCGTGCAAGCTCTGGAACAGGCGTTCACCGCCCTCGGTGAGGCGCACTTGCCGGGGCAACCGTTCGAACAGCGCAATACCTAGCCAGCTCTCCAGCGAACGAATCTGATGGGAAATCGCCGTGGGCGTCACCGAGAGTTCTTCGGCGGCGGCCTTGAAGCTCAGCAGGCGTGAGGCGGATTCGAACGCGCGCAGGGCGGTCAGCGGCAGCGAGGCAAACATTGAATACTCCATGGATGAAATAGATTCATCCTGACTGACTTTTGCTCATTTGAAGACAGCGGCCATGCGCTTCAACCTGCACGCCACAAGCCGTTTGAGTTTAGTCCTGAGGATATTCAGATGAACAGAGTTCTTGCGATTCACGCCAGCCCCCGTGGTGAGCGTTCCCACTCCCGGCGTTTGGCCGAGGTGTTTTTATCGGCCTGGCAGGCCCGTCATCCGCAGTCGCAGTTGACCCGTCGCGAAGTCGGTCGGGCACTGATTCCGCCGGTCAACGAGGCGTTCGTGGCGGCGGCGTTTTACCCCGAGCCCGAGGCCCGGCCGCTGTCGATGCAGGCCGATCTGGCGTTCAGCGATGAACTGGTCGGCGAATTGTTTGGTCACGATCTGCTGGTGATTTCCACGCCGATGCACAACTTCAGCGTGCCCTGCGGTCTCAAGGCCTGGATTGATCAGATCGTGCGGATCGGCCTGACCTTCAATCACATCCTGGACAACGGCGTGGCCCAGTACGAGCCGCTGGTGCAGGGCAAAAAAGCGCTGATCGTCACCAGTCGCGGCGGGTTTGGCTTCGGCCCGGGTGGTGAGCTGGAAGCCATGAACCACGCCGATGCTCTGCTGCGCACGGCGTTGGGGTTTATCGGCATCACTGACATCATGGTGGTTGCCGCCGAGGGTGAAGAGTCCGCCGAGCGGACCTTTCAGATCTCCGTCGCCGAGGCCGAACAACGTCTGTTGGCGCTGGCTAGGGAGCTCTAGATGGCCTGGGTATTTTTGCTGATCGCCGCTGCCTTCGAAGTTACCTTCGCCATGGGCATGAAATACGCCGAAGGCTTTACCCGGCTCTGGCCGTCGGTGATCACGGTCGTGGCGGCGGTGGGCTGGATTTACTTTCTGACCCTGGCCATGCGCGAGTTGCCGGTGAGTATCGCTTACCCGATCTGGACCGCCATCGGTTCGCTGGGCACGGTGTTTCTCGGGTTCGCGCTGCTGGGCGAGGGTCTGACGGCGATGAAGCTGCTGTCGGTCGGGTTGATCGTGGCCGGGGTGGTGGGGTTGAAGTAAAGCGTGTGTGGCGGCTGTCATAGACTGGTCATCTTCGCTGGCGATGCTTGGCTGATGTCTTGCATCCCGCCTTGCGTCACCTCCCCGATTACAAGGATGTCCGCCCATGTCGCAAGGTTCCGCCACGCGTTACCCCTTGGTGCTGGTCCCCGGAATGCTCGGATTTATCCGCTTGCTGCTGTACCCGTACTGGTACGGGATTATCTCGGCACTGCGCCGGGATGGGGCGACCGTGGTGGCGGTGCAGGTGTCGCCGCTCAATTCCACGGAAGTGCGGGGCGAGCAGTTGTTGGCGCGAATCGATGAAATCCTGCGCGAGACCGGTGCCGAGAAGGTCAACCTGATCGGCCATAGCCAGGGTTCGCTGACGGCGCGTTATGCGGCCGCCAAACGCCCGGATCGGGTGGCTTCAGTCACCTCGGTGGCCGGGCCGAATCACGGGTCGGAGCTGGCGGACTACCTGCACAAGCATTACCCGGCAGACAGCGCGAAAGGGCGGTTGCTTGCGGTTTTGCTGCGGATAATCGGCGCCTTGATGAGCCTGCTGGAAACCGGTTATCGCGGGCCGAAACTGCCGGTGGATATTCACGCCTCCCATGAATCCCTGACCACTGACGGCGTGGCGCTGTTCAACCAGCGTTATCCACAGGGCTTGCCGCCAACCTGGGGCGGGCACGGGCCGGAAGAGGTTAACGGCGTGCGCTATTACTCCTGGTCCGGGACCTTGCAGCCGGGCAAGACGGATCGCGGCGGCAATCTGTTCGACGGGACCAACCGCAGTTGCCGGTTGTTTGCCACGACCTTCGTGCGCGAAGTCGGGCATTGCGACGGGATGGTCGGGCGTTACAGCTCGCATCTGGGGACGGTGATTGGTGACGAATATCCGATGGATCACTTCGACATCGTCAACCAGTCGCTGGGGCTGGTGGGGAAGGGCGCGGATCCGGTGCGGTTGTTTGTCGAGCATGCCGCCCGGTTGAAAGCGGCGGGGGTTTAGACCGCCTGTGGCGAGGGAGCTTGCTCCCGCTGGGCTGCGAAGCGGCCCCATTTTGCGACCGCTTCGCGCTCGAACGGGAGCAAGCTCCCTCGCCACAAATTACTACGCATGGCCCAACACCGTGGTCCAACGCTCCGAAAGAATCACCCCACCCAAGGTCAAAAAACCGCCAACCAGGTGATACATCGCCAACTGCTCATGCAGCACCACCGCCGCAATCAGCGCGGTAATCAACGGCAGCAGATTGAAAAACTGCGTGGTCCGGCTCGGGCCCAGGCGTACCACGGCTTGCATCCACGCCAGCGGCGCAATCATCGAAGCCAGCAGGCAGGCATACAGCACCAGCGGAATATTCTGCATCGTCGGGCCAATTTTCGGTGAGGCCACAAACAGCGGAAACAGCACCACCACCGCCACCAACACCTGCAAATACAGCAACACCAGCGGTGGCAGGCGCAGCTGCCATTTTTTCAGCAGCGTGCTGTAGATCGCATAGGCCAGGGTCGCGATCAGCATCATCGCATCACCCAGATTCACCCCGTGCTCGAGCAATGCGCCGAGGCTGCCGGACGACACCACCACCAAAACACCCGCAAAGGAAAGCACTGCACCGGCCAGCGCGCCGGCGGTCAGGCGTTGGCCGAGGCTGACGATCGCCATCGCCAGGGACATCAACGGCATCAGCGACAGGATGATGCCCATGTTGGTGGCAGTGGTCAGGCTCGCGGCGAAGTACGCCAGGCTTTGATAGACCGCCATGCCGAGCACGCCGAGAACGAAAATCTTGCCCAGGTTCGGGCGGATCATTGGCCAGTGGGCAATCACCGGTTTAAGCATGAACGGCGTGAACAAAATCCCGGCGAGCAGCCAGCGGTAGAAACCGATCTCGGCGGGGAATATCGCGCCGGCCGACATTTTGGTGATCACGGTGTTGCCGGCCCAAATGAAAATGGCCAGCAGGGGAAACGCATATTGCATGAGAGAGAAACCAGAACGTTGATGAGGGGCAATTATCCGCTTGTCTGGATACAAGCCTATACTTCGATCCAGACAATCGGCCCTTGATGACGGACAGCATGAGCAGTAAACACATCGATCTGCTGGATTTCAGCGAACTGCCGGCCCCGGTGTACTTCCGATACGCCGACTTCGACACCCACGAATACGCTTCGGCCCACCGCCACCCGTGGGGCACGCTGGAGTATTCGGCCAACGGTGTGTTGCACATGGAAATCGGCAGCAGTCGCTTCATGTCGCCGCCACAGTACGCCGTTTGGGTACCGCCGCAGACCGAGCACAGCTTCTACAGCAACCAGCCGATCAACTACCGCGCGGTGTGCCTGGCACCGTCGCTGTGCCGGGATCTGCCGCAACAGGCCTGCACCCTGGCCATCAGCGACATCCTCAAAGCGATTCTCAAGGACTTCGCTGCCCGGGACGTGAAGATTCCCGAGCGGGAAACCGACGTGCGCCTGGCCCAGGTGTTGGTGGATCAGTTGCAACAAGCACCGGAGCACGCCTGTTATTTGCCCTACGCCAGCAGTCCTGGGCTACTCGGGATACTCGAAGCCTTGCAGGCCGAGCCTGGGGATAACCGGCCGTTGTCCGATTGGGCGACGCAGATACACGTCAGCGAACGGACCCTGGCCCGGCAGTTCGTTCGTGAGCTGGGCATGAGCTTCGGCGAATGGCGGCAACGCCTGCGGTTTCTGGCGGCGATCGAAGCGCTGGACAGTCAGCGCAGCATTCAGGACATCGCCTTCGACATGGGTTACAGCACCGGTTCGGCGTTTATCGCGATGTTTCAGCGTCAGG
>Ga0105856_1000089_pt1 | contig 47270 bp, 44 predicted proteins | sample OrgsoiDNA_201060_FD_89681 | JGI IMG/M metagenome (GOLD analysis project Ga0105856, IMG submission 89681) | Permafrost soil microbial communities from the Arctic, to analyse light accelerated degradation of dissolved organic matter (DOM) -... | ecosystem: Environmental > Terrestrial > Soil >...
CACTTTTCAATGAAAATGACTGAAAATTTTCTCGACGAGTTATGTAGACTGGCTGCCATTATTAATGAGGCACGTGTACATGACTACTGAGCTTGAAACCTCTTTTGCTGACCTGGGGCTGTCCGCTCCTATCATTTCTGCCCTTACCGATTTGGGCTACGAAAAACCATCACCTATCCAGGCTGAGTGTATTCCTCACCTGTTGAACGGCCGCGACGTACTGGGCATGGCTCAGACTGGTTCTGGCAAAACCGCAGCCTTCTCGCTGCCACTGTTGCACAACATTGATGCTTCTTTGAAAGCACCACAAATTCTTGTTCTGGCACCGACTCGCGAACTGGCGGTTCAGGTTGCTGAAGCAATGACCGATTTCTCTAAACACATGCATGGCGTGAACGTGGTTGCCCTTTACGGCGGCCAGCGTTATGACGTTCAGCTGCGCGCTCTGCGTCAGGGACCACAAGTTGTTGTCGGTACCCCAGGCCGCCTGCTGGACCACCTGAAACGCGGTACCCTGAACCTCTCTAACCTGAGCGGTCTGGTACTGGACGAAGCCGATGAAATGCTGCGTATGGGCTTCATCGAAGACGTTGAAACCATCATGGCGCAGATCCCAGCTGAACATCAGACTGCGCTGTTCTCTGCAACGATGCCAGAAGCGATACGTCGCATTACCCGTCGTTTCATGAAAGATCCACAGGAAGTTCGCATTCAGTCAAGCGTGACGACCCGTCCAGACATCAGCCAGAGCTACTGGTCTGTGTATGGTCTGCGTAAAAACGAAGCGCTGGTGCGTTTCCTTGAAGCGGAAGATTTTGACGCGGCGATCATCTTCGTTCGTACTAAAAATGCAACGCTGGAAGTGGCTGAAGCGCTTGAGCGCAGCGGTTATAGCAGCGCAGCACTGAATGGTGACATGAACCAGGCGCTGCGCGAGCAGACTCTGGAGCGTCTGAAAGATGGCCGTCTGGACATTCTGATCGCAACCGACGTGGCAGCACGTGGTCTCGATGTTGAACGTATCAGCTTGGTTGTTAACTACGACATCCCGATGGACTCAGAATCTTACGTTCACCGTATCGGTCGTACAGGCCGTGCTGGCCGTGCGGGTCGTGCGTTGCTGTTCGTTGAGAACCGTGAACGTCGCCTGCTGCGCAACATTGAACGCACAATGAAGCTGACCATTCCTGAAGTTGAAATTCCAACGGCAGAAGTGTTGGGCGAGCGTCGTCTTGCCAAGTTCGCTGCTAAAGTTCAGCAACAGCTGGAAAGCAGTGATCTGGAACAGTACCGTGGCCTGTTGGCGAAGATGCAACCTGCTGAAGAGCTGGACATCGAAACGCTGGCGGCTGCTTTACTGAAAATGGCACAGGGCGAACGTCCACTGATCGTTCCTGCTGATCAACCATTCAAAAGCCGTCCGCCGCGTCGTGAGTTCGATGAGCGTAGCGATCGCGGTGACCGTGGTGATCGTCGTCCGTCTCGCGATGGCGATCGTCGCCCATCCCGTGATGGTGACCGTCCTGCTCGTGCAGGTGCAGAAGGTTCAGATCGTCCACGTCGCGAACGTCGTGACGCTGGCGAAATGGAATTGTACCGCATTGAAGTGGGCCGCGATGACGGTGTTGAAGTGCGTCACATCGTTGGCGCTATCGCTAACGAAGGCGATATCAGCAGCCGTTACATCGGTAACATCAAGCTGTTCTCTTCGCATTCAACGATTGAGTTGCCGAAAGGTATGCCGGGCGAGATCCTGTCTCACTTCACCCGCACTCGTATCCTGAACAAGCCGATGAACATGCAGTTGATGGGTGATGCGCAGCCACAAGCTGAACGTCGTGAACGTCCTGCTGGTGCGGGCGGTGAGCGTCGTGGTAACGGTGCTCCACCACGCTCTTTCAGCGGTGAGCGTCGCGAAGGCGGCCGTGGTCGTCCTTCTGGTGACCGTGGTGCAGCTCCGGCTGGCGATCGTCGTCCACCAAGCCGTGCTCCGCGTCGTACCACTGACGCATAATCTGACGGCTGCTTCGGCAAACATCAGATAAATAAAAACCAGCCTTCGGGCTGGTTTTTTTATGCCTGCAATACAGTAAAGAATTGCCGCGATTAATCGATTCTGACTTCTTTGACCAGATCGCCCTGCAGCTGAGAAACGATGTCGAAAGAATGCAAACGGGCTTGATGATCAAAAATCTGGCCATTAATCATCAGCTCATCGGCTTCGGTTTCACGCAGGATGGTTTGCAAGCCCGAACGAATCGTCTCTTTGTTGCCGACCACTGACAGACGCAGCGCTTGATCAACGCCAAAGCGTTCGGAGGCTGACCACAGGCTTTCAATATTATCGACTGGTGCAGGCAATTTACCCGGGTTACCGCGACGCAAATTGATGAACTGCTGCTGGTTCGAGGTGAACATGCGGCGGGCTTCTTCATCGGTATCTGCCGCAATCGCATTGATACATACCATCGCGTGAGGTTTCTGTAATTGCTCTGAAGGCTTGAACTGGCTGCGATAAATCGCCAGCGCCTGATACAGCATATCGGGTGCGAAATGTGAGGCGAAGGCGAAAGGCAACCCGAGAGCCGCGGCCAATTGGGCGCTGTACAGGCTTGAGCCTAAAAGCCACAACGGGACATGCAAACCTTGCCCCGGCACAGCCTGAACCGGCTGACCAGGCTGGACATCGGCAAAATAGTGCTGCAACTCTTGTACGTCACGTGGGAAGTTATCCACGTCACCGGACATATGGCGGCGTAGGGCGATCATTGTACGCTGGTCGGTGCCCGGCGCGCGGCCCAGTCCTAAATCAATTCTGTTGGGGTATAACGTGGCGAGGGTACCGAACTGCTCAGCAATCACCAGCGGTGAATGGTTTGGCAGCATCACGCCACCAGAACCCAAACGGATGGTCTTCGTACCGCTGGCAATATAGCCAATCAGTACCGACGTCGCGGCACTGGCGATACCCACCATGTTGTGGTGTTCTGCCAGCCAGTAGCGTTGATAGCCCCATTTTTCGGCATGTTGGGCTAATTCCAGAGAAGACTCAAAGGCCTGTTTCGGATTAGAGCCTTGTGGAACGGGCGCCAGATCAAGCACGGAAAGGGGAACGGTGTATTTTTCAGACATAATCGTCGCTCACTCGTTGAGGGCTGAGGGCGAAGTCATTCGCCCGCTTATTATACAGGCAAGTATTACTGAATATTTCGCTGCTGAATACTTGATTTGTGCTGTGGTATTTGGGTTTGGGTGAATGCATTTGGTTTAGTTTATAATTTTAATCAATATGTTGTTTCGTGTTAAAAAAGGTTTAGTGCACCCCGCTATCATGCCCTTCCTTCATTGCCTGATGAAGTGGTTAGCAACGGATGACGTATTTTGGAAAAGGAAATGCCAATGCTCGAAGCGAGAAAATTCTCGTGCTGAGTTTCATGAATGGCACATAAAAAGGAATCTAAAACAATGAGTAAAAGAACGTTATTGACCCTGTTGCTGGTCGCAGTGGTCATTTCGCTGGCGGTACTTTTCCGTGCGGGCAATCAGGATTTACTCTTACAGGGCGAAGTGGATGCACCGGAAGTGATCGTGGCGTCCAAAGCGAAAGGCCGGGTGATTGAACGCCATGTCGAACGTGGCGATGACGTGAAAGCAGGGCAACTGCTGATAACCCTCGACAGTCCCGAATTAATGGCGCAACTGCGTTCACTCGAGGCGGCACGCGATCAGGCCAAAGCGCAGCTCGAGCTGTCGATCAACGGTACGCGTGAAGAGAGTATCCGCAACCTGAAGGCTACGTTGGGTCAGGCGCAAACTGAATACAACAATGCGCGCGATGAATATAACCGTAATGCCAAAGTCGCCGCTAAAGGTTTTGTTTCCGCTTCCGATTTAGAAAATTCCCGCCGTGCGCGTGACAGCGCGTATCAGCAAGTTTTGGTCGCCAAAGCCAACCTCGATGAAGGCGTTAATGGCGATCGCGTTGAGCAGCGCCAGGGCTATGCTGCGCAACTGCGTCAGGCGGAAGAAGACCTGTTGGAAGTGAAAGCGCAGACGGATGACCTACAAGTCAAAGCGCCGGTCGATGGCGAAGTCGGGCCGATCCCCGTTGAAGTGGGAGAATTACAAAGCGCCTCCAGTCCTTTACTGACGTTAATCCGCCTGCCTGATGCTTACTTTGTTTTCAACTTGCGGGAAAACATTCTGGCCGGCGTGCATAAAGGCGACAAAATTCAGATCCGCGTTCCGGCGCTGAACAATCAACAGATCGAAGCCGAGGTGCGCTATATCGCCCCGCTGGGAGATTACGCCACTAAACGCGCCACTCGCGCCACCGGTGATTTCGACCTCAAAACCTTTGAAGTCCGTCTCTATCCGCTCAAGCCGGTCGCTAACTTGCGACAGGGAATGAGCGCCTTGTGGAACTGGAAAGAGTAGTGGCGATGTATCGGGTCAAAGCCGGCTGGCGCTGCTTCATACGATCCTTCAGCCGCGAAACGCGCCATGCTTTTCGCAAGCCGGTGATCCACTGGCTGTGTTGGATTTTCCCCTTGCTGCTGTTCGTGCTGATCAGCAGCAACTTCTCGGAAGGAACGTTATTAGACCTACCGGTCTCGGTAGTGGATAACGATCACAGTACCTTATCGAAAACGCTGATCCGCAAACTGGATGCCGGCTCTCATGCCCATGTTCAAGCCTTCGACGGCGGCTTGCAGGAGGCCGAGCATCGGCTGCGCACCGCGCAAGATTACGCCTTACTCTATATTCCGCCTGACTTTGAAGCCGATGCGCTAGAAGGCAAGCAGCCGAGCGTGGTGCTGTATTACAACGCGCTGTTTTACGGTGCTGGGCTCTATTCGACGCAGGATTTTAGCGGCTTGATGACCGAATTAAATGGCAACTATCGGTCGATTATTGCTAACGAGATCGGCAAAACGCTGCCGCCACTGGCGAGCGTCGAACTGCTGTACGGCAGCTTATTTAATGCCAGTGGCAGCTACATTTACTACCAGCAATTCGCCGCGACCATTCACCTGATCCAGCTATTTGCGGTGACCTGCATGATCTACGTGATGGCCCGCAGTCAGGCGCTGCTCGGTGCGCCGTCATTTTCTTTCGCCTTACTGGGCAAACTGGCGCCATACACGCTGTGCTTTACCACCTTATTGATGGTGGAAATTGCGATGCTGGTTGGTTTCTTTGACGCCCGCGTCAGCGGTAATCCGCTCTTTATGGTGCTGATCAGCTTCTTCTATGTGATTGCTGCGCAAAGCATCGGTCTATTGCTGTTTACCTTCACCAGCACGACTATCACCGCCTATACGCTGATGGGGATTTTCGTCAGTATCGCGCTGACCTTTTCGGGCATGGCGGTACCGGAATTATCGATGCCACTGCCCGCACGGATCATCTCCAATATCGAGCCATTAACCCACGCGCTGTATGCGATGTTTGATATCTTCCTGCGGCAGGTACCGGCCAGCGCCATCTTCAGCGTCTGCGCGATCCTGTTGGTGTATCCGTTACTGACCGGTTTACTGGTGCGTAAGCGCTTGTACCTGCGCCTGAAAAAACAGGAGCCGGGAAAATGACCTTACGCCAATGGCTTACCACCTACTGGAAGACCTTCGTTAAAGTTCTGACCGGCATGCTCGACAAACCGATGTGGATGATGCTGCTGATTTCCCTGTGCGTGATGAGTACGGTGTATGCCAACCGCACGGTGTGGGACCTGCCGGTGGCGGTGATCGACCAGGATCACAGCAGCGCCAGTCGTTTACTGATCCGCCAACTGGATGCCACGTCAAAAATTAAAATAGTCAGTTATGACAACGTGAAGGAAGCGCAGCGGGATCTGGCGTGGCGAAAAATGTTTGCGGTGATCATCATGCCGGTCGATCTGGAGAAGAAGATCCTCGCCGGGCAGGATATCGTGATCCCGGTGTATGGCGATGCGACCAACCGGTTGGCGAACGGCCAAATCCAGCAGGATGTGGTGGCGGCTTATCAGTCACTGCTTACGCAATACAATACCGGCTTGCTGATGCGCAGCGGTTTTACCAGCAAACAAGCCAATGTATTGCTGACGCCGATTGTCGGTCAAACGCTGGATTTATTTAACCCCGGCATCAGCTTTGCAGCGATCATCTTCCCCGGTTTGCTGGTGATGTTGTTGCAGCACTCATTGTTGATTGCCAGCGTTCGCGTCAACATCACGCTCAATAGTGCGCCCGACGGTAAACCGGCAATTCCAGTGTTTCTCGGCGGCTTATCGGCGCTGATCCCTATCTGGTTGTTTCTGTCGATCGTGCTGTTTGTACTGTGGCCGTGGTTATTGGGCTATCGGCAAACGGCGACCATTCCCGAAATCCTCATGCTGACGTTTCCGTTCTTGCTGGCGGTTTTAGGGCTGGGGAAACTGGTTACCGAATGCCTGCGCAGCGTCGAGATGATCTACCTCACGTTGTCCTTTATCACCATGCCGGTGTTTTATATTTCGGGCACCATTTGGCCCTTGCAGGCTATGCCAGCCTGGGTGCGCGGCATCTCTTCGATGCTGCCCTCAACCTGGGCCACCAAAGCCATCGCCGGTGTGAATCAAATGGGGTTACCGTTCAAAGAGGTGGGCGGTGACATGCTGATGTTGCTGCTGCTCGGGGCGTTTTATACCGTGTTAGGTATCGGGCTGGGGATTTTGCGCGACAGTGGGCGACTGCGCTCGTTGCTGCACCGCAATAAACCGCTGAAGAATGACTGAGATGTTTGGCTGATAGAAATAAAACAGGCGCGAAATCCGCGCCTGAACAATATATTCACTGCCGTAAAGGCAGCTTAGAAAAGCTCTTGAACTGGCTTTTGCATCCATTAAAAGTTCACTGCCGTACAGGCAGCTTAGGAATTACTTCACCAGCTCCAGTCCGGCCACCCGCTGCCAGTAGCCGTTACAGTCCGCTTTATCGGTTAACGTCAGTGGCACTAATCCGCGCTCATTTTGCCGAAATTGCTCCAGCACCTGCAAGGTATCCGACGTTTCTGGCGACAGGCGCACAATATCGACCAAACCCTGCATCGAGGTCAGCTCATTGCCAAGGTTGTAGCAATAGCCGCTTTGGGTCTGAATACCGTTGAGCACAAAGACCTGCTGATTCTCCTGCGACAGGACCTGACGGCCTTGCGGATATTTTATGCAGCAGGTTTCACAATCGTCTTTGGCGCGGTCTTCTGAACGGGCGGTAAAGCAACGCGCCGAGTAGGCCAGCGGTAAATGCCCGTACGACAACACTTCGACCTCAAACTTGTCGCGGATCCCCAACTCCTGACACTGGTTGAGTAAATTTACCAGCCAGTCGCGCGACAGTTCCACCGGCATACACCAGCGCATCATGCCCTGTTGTTGCAAAATCTTCAGCGTCACGGCGTTATAGCAGTTCAACGCGTGGCCAGCGACAAACGGCAGCTTGCGTTCAGCCGCCATATTTACCGCGCCAAAATCATTGGCCTCCAACAGAAACTCGCCATTATCGACATAGCGCTTCAGCTCATTCAATTCCGATGGAGCCTGCAACAGGGCCAGTGTCGACAGCACCACTTGCTTGCCGCGAGTCGCTAACTGACGGGCGATGTCCATCCAGTCATTGACCTTCATCTCGCGGCGTTTGGTACAGACATTTTCGCCCAGATAGATGATGTCTGCGCTGCTGTTGGCTGCCGCGTGATAGAACGCCTCAACGTCGTTTTTTGGCCAATAATAAAGAATGGCCCCTAAAGAATATTTCATTATTTTCCCGCCATTACTGCCACTTGCGATGATAAGCACCGAGCGTCGTTTGTGTGCCTTCCGACATAGAACCCAGTTGCGCCATCCACTGTGGGTCAGTGGTGAAACCTTGTGGATCGGCTTTGCAGCGATCAATAGCCGCCCGCCATACGCGCGTGACCTCGCTGACATAGGCTGGGCTGCGCTGGCGCCCTTCGATTTTTACCGAGGCAATATTGGCGGCGAACAACTCAGGCAACAGTTCCAGCGTGTTCAGACTGGTTGGCTCTTCCAGCGCGTGATATTTCGCGCCATCGACCACATAACGGCCTTTGCACAGTGTCGGGTAACCGGCATTTTCACCGGCGTCATAGCGGTCGATAAGCACATCATTGAGCCGTGACTCCATGCCATCTGGCGTCTGTTGCCAGCGAACAAAACGCGCGGGAGAGCAGGCTCCCACGGTATTGGGTGACTCACCGGTAAGATACGACGACAGATAACAGCGACCTTCCGCCATGATGCACAGGCTGCCGAAGGCGAACACTTCCAGCGGCACGACGCTGGTGCGCGATAATTGCCGAACCTGATGCATCGACAGCACGCGCGGCAGCACCACGCGGGCGACATCAAAATTACGCTGATAAAAACGAATCGCTTCGTCATTGGTGGCAGAGGCCTGAACAGACACGTGGCGTTCAACCTGCGGATAGCGCGTCGCGGCATAGTCGAGCATGGCAATATCGGCGAGGATCAGCGCATCGGCACCCAATTGGGCAGCCATATCCACGGCGCGTTCCCAGCGTTGAAAACCGTCAGGATGTGCGAAGGTATTAATGGCGATATGCAGCTTGCGACGGTGGCGGTGGACGTAATTCGCCGCCTCCTGCAATTTCTTCTCAGTAAAGTTCAGACCGGCAAAATGGCGCGCATTGGTATCGTCTTTTAGGCCCATGTAGACCGCATCTGCGCCATGGTCAATGGCTGCTTTTAACGCAGGCAAATTGCCCGCTGGGCAAAGTAGCTCCATTATCTGTTCCTGGCTTGAACCGGCAAAAAACACGCCGGTAAGAATGAAAAGGAGAGGATCCACTGACATCAATCATTCATCAGGGAGCGTTTTACTGGCCGACCATTTTAGAGAAGCTATAGAGGCAATATTTTGATTTGAGGCAGTTTCTGCCGTATTGGTGCAGGAGTAACGCGGTAGGAGGTTGTTTGTGCTTTCTTTCTGTTGCAGTATTTATTGATGCAGGACGCGGTTCAAAATAAGCGATGTGGCAAAATAGAGCCCTTCTCTTGAGCAAATGTGTTTCCCCAAAGTTACCCAAAGGAGTTGTGCCAGTGTTGCAAAAACTACGAGCACGTATGGTGCGTCAGGGCCCCTCGCTGCTGAGCGTGCCCTTAAAATTTACGCCTTTTGCCTTACAGCGTCAGGTTTTGCAACAGGTGTTAAGTTGGCAATTTCGTCAGGCCTTGGCGGAGGGTGAGCTGGACTTTCTCGAAGATCGTTGGTTAAAAATCGAGGTCAGCGATCTTAACCTAAACTGGTTGATGTCTGTCGAAGAGGGCAAGCTGGTGGTCAGCGAGCATGGCGACGCCGATGTCACTTTTCGCGGAAATGCGAATGATCTGGTGCTGATTGCCGCCCGAAAACAGGACCCCGATACTTTATTCTTCCAGCGCCGACTGCGGATTGAAGGCGATACCGAACTGGGCCTGAACGTCAAAAACCTGATGGACGCCATCGATCTGGACACTATGCCTATGCTGTTGAAAAGCGGATTAATGCGTCTGGCCGATTTTATCGAAGCTGGTTTACAAGAGGACCGCGAGCCGACTGCTGCGGGAGCACAAACATGCTAATTCGTACTGAAATACCTATCGACGCCGCCGGTATTGACCGTTTACTGCGCGAGGCGTTTAAACGCGATGACGAAGCCGATTTGGTCAAAGAACTGCGCGAAGACGGCCTGTTGACGCTTGGTGTAGTGGCGACCGACGACGAAGGCCAGGTGGTGGGGTACGTGGCGTTCTGTCCGGTGGATATCAAAGGCGAAGACCGCAATTGGGTCGGACTGGCTCCGCTGGCGGTGGATGAGTCTCTGCGCGGTCAGGGGCTGGGTGAAAAGTTGATTTACGAAGGGCTGGATTCACTCAACGAATTTAGCTACGCCGCCGTCGTGGTGCTCGGCGACCCTGCCTACTATGGCCGTTTGGGTTTCAAACCCGCCGCCGCTCATGATCTCCACTGCCGCTGGCCGGATACAGAAACCACCTTCCAGCTCTATCCTCTGGCTGAAGATGCATTACATGACGCCCACGGCGAAGTGACGTTCCCCGCCGCCTTCCATCGTTTTTGAGTTCACCTTCGGCTCATCAATAAAAAAGCGGAGATCTCTCCGCTTTTTGTTGCCTTCGCGTGCTTATCTCCCTTTTTCAAACCGTTAATGACTTGATTGTAAGGCCTCAACGCCGGTGCAGCATGGCCATCAGTTCGGTCGGCGACCGTCGTTGGGTGATGAGGTCACGCATCATTTTCATATACGGCGTGGTGTGGTTGAAAAAGGCATCATAGCTTTTGCACAGATAACTTTTTCCATTCTGCCCACGGTGTTTGGGGCAATCGCCCTGACACAGGTTTAATACCGGACACCTCTGACAATCTATGGGCAACAGGCGCTGTTTATTTTCGCCAAAACGAATCGCCGCCTGACTTTCATTGAACACCGCGATAGGGGTTTCATGTAAATTCCCCAGTTTATAGTCGGGGAAAACATAGTGATCGCACTGATAAATATCGCCATTCGATTCAAGCGCAAACGCGTGACCGCAGATCGCGCTGAAGGTACACATCTGTGACGGATAGCCACACCACACGGCGAGGGTGGAATCGAAGATCTGCACAAACACTTTTCCGATATCTTCCTTTACCCACAACGTAAACACCGCATTCAGAAACTCGCCAAAGCCTGCTTCAGACACTGACTCTGCGGAAATGTCGCCATGCTGGTCACGTTCCACCAGCGGGATAAATTGCAGGAACGGCGTACCAAGTGTTTTCAGATAGCGGTATACCCGTTCAGGTTCTACGCTGTTTTTCCGATTCACCACCACCAGCAGGTTGAAGTCGATATGATGCGCCCGCACCCTTTCAATCGCGGCTTCCACTCGGGCATGGGTGGGTTTTCCGCTACGGGTCACGCGATAGGCATCGTGTAAATCTGCGGGGCCATCGATGGAAATCCCGACCAGCCAGCCGTGTTGCTGCAAAAATTCACACCATTCTTGATTGAGTAAAATCCCGTTGGTTTGCAGAGTGTTTTGGATGGTTTTCCCCGCGGCATAACGTTGTTGCAGTTCGACCACTCGCTGATAAAAGGGCAGTCCGGCCAGCGTCGGCTCACCGCCTTGCCAGGCGAATTCAACGGTTTGGCCGGACTGTGCGGCGATATGCTGGCGGATAAAGGCCTCCAGCGTTGCGTCGTCCATCGGCGGTTGCTGCGGTTTTTCCAGATAAAAACAGTACCCACAATCCAGATTACAGCGGGAACTGGTCGGTTTTGCCATCACATGACATCCGGACATGACAGGCCTCCAATAAGATCAATACACCGCTGCAAATGAACCGATGCCAGCAGTAATGCCAGACCGCATACCGCCAGCGCGATCAGCCCTTTTGCGCGTATTTCGTGGGGGCTGCTGAAGTCACTACGCGTGACATTCATCAGTTTGCGTAATTGCGTGAAGCGGTAGAAAACCCCGAAAATCGTCGCCAGAAGCGCAAAAATAGCCCAGAAAAAAATGCTGTTCTGCTGCTGGCTGTGGCGTAAGGCCAGAGCCAGCAGCGCACCATAACCCAGTAAAGTACGAAACCAGGCTAATGCCGTGCGCTCCGGTTGCAGGCCGGGGTCTGCCATCCGTCGATGCATCCGCTCAACCGGCATACAACACCATGAGCATCACGACGGCGGCAATGACGGTCATCACCAGACTGATGATTTTCAGGCTGCGGGTGTAGGGCAAATCCTGACGCAGCCGCATGGCTTTCTCATTGCGTAACCAGCGCAGATAACCGTAAATCGCCAGTGCAGCGGCAAACAGGCATAGCAGCAGCGAAATGCACTCGCGCATCAGCGGGGTTGCCAGATCCGGTGCCAACTGATCCAATCCAACCCCTGCCGCCAGAAACCCCAGCGCGGTGCGGATCCACGCCAGAAATGTTCTTTCATTAGCCAGCGAAAAACGATAATCCGGCGCTTCTCCCATCTGCGCGATTTTCATATCACATTCTGTCCTTAGAATTTTTGTTTCTTCTCTTCCACTTTGACGCCCTGCGTCGGTAACCCGGTGTCGTAATCACGCACCACCGGCGAATAGCCATCTTCTGGGCGAGGGCGGAAAGCGCCCATCCAGCGCGGTTTCGCCTCTTTGCGCCACGGTCGGCAGGACCACTGATAGCTGCGGAAGGGATCACGGATCTTGTCCATATAATCCATGAGCTGATCGTGCAGTGTGTCGCGGATCGCCGCGTAGTCAGGATGGTCGATCAGATTGTGCATTTCGTTTTTATCGTTATGGCGGTCATACAGTTCGTCACTGGTAAACAGATTGAGCACAAATTTATAGCGATGGGTGACCCAGCCACGGACCGGAATAAATCCGCCAAAGCTGTCGTGTTCAATCTCGTAGCGGTTAAATTCCACCATGACGCCGCGTTCATCGGGCAAATTGAACAGTGATTCACCCGGTAAAATATCCGGCTTCTCAATACCCGCCAGCGCCATCAGGGTGGGTAAAACATCCGCATGACTGACCGGCGTGTCGACCTGATAAGGCATCGCTTGCCCGCTAGGAGGCACAAAGATCAGCGGGATGCGGGTGATATCGTCATACATCGCCGCGCCTTTGCTGATGAGCTGGTGGGCGCCCATCATCTCGCCGTGATCCGAGGTGTAAATCACCCACGTATTTTCACGCTGTTCCGGCGTGAGCGCGGCGACCACGCGACCAATCTCGTCATCGACAAAATCATTACAGGCGAAATAGAGCGGATGGTGGTAACAGCCGTCAGCCCCCACCGGTGACGGCATGGCCTCGGCCCATAGGCGGTGATGCTGCGGTTTATTGATGAGATCATCGTGCGCTTTTTCGCCCAGGTCGTAATAGAAATCCTCGTACTTTTCAAGGTATTCGACAGGGCAGGTGAAGGGGTGATGCGGCTCATCATAGGAAATCACCATCAGGAAGGGTTCTTCTTCCTGCTGCGGCTGCGCCAGAAAATCAATTGCCCGGTTGCTGATGCGATGTGCCCAGGTGAAGGTTTTATCGATGCCGTTCTCTACCAAATCCTCAACGCTGTTCAAGCCGTTGCGCCACAGGCCGATCTCCTTCTCGGTCAGTTCTGCTAAATAATTTGCACCGTCGAACCAGTATTGCGCATCCCACTCGGGCGGGCAGATACCGGTACCGAAATAGTCATGCCCGTCGAGATGCCATTTGCCGATATAGCAGGTTTTATATCCGGCATCCTTAAAATAGCGCCCCATGGTGGAGATGTTTTTACCGGGCGCGACGTTGTTGGTCCACGGGCCGGATTGGTTAGAGTAAATGCCGGTGAACAACCCGGCGCGTGCCGGAGTACAAACGGGCGCACAGGTATAAGCGGAGTTGAAGCGGATACCCGCCTCGGCGAGCGCATCAATATGCTCGGTGTTAAGCGGTTGCCCGCTGTAGCAGCCAACCATATTGGTGGCCTGCGTGTCGGTCATAATAAAGAGAAAATTAGGGCGCGCCATTACATGTCCTTGTGTTCAGAAGAGTAGGTGACGTGGGGCATCTGCCGCTGCCGCCAGCTATTGAAGATGAGATAAACCACCACGCCAGCGACAATCAGATAACTGCCCACGGTCAGCCAGTACGTGGAGTAACCGCCGAACTGCGCTAATCCCGAATAGACGCCAATCATGGCAAACAGCACGCCAACGGAGGCGATTTTGGCCGGACGCCATGGCTGCATATCCACGGCGAACGCATCGCGGAATTTGAACGGCGTGGCGCGGGGTTTCAGCCAGCCGATGCTCAACATCAGCAGAACGTTGATGCAGAAGGTGAAGAACAAGACGTAGAGAAAATGCAGATCGAACGACACCAGATAGTGGATGACGATATAACTGACGATGCCAAACAGCAGCGCGGCTTTAGCGGCAATCGGCGGTATCCGTGGGAAGAAAAAGCCCATGATCACGATGGTCACCAGCGGCACGTTATAGATGCCGTTTAACTGCTTCATCCAGCTATAGAGCCCTTCCGGCGCGTTGGCGATCAACGGCGCCACGAGCACCGACACCACGGCGACCACCAGACCAAAGCGACGGCCCACGGTGACCAACTTCTGCGGCGGGGCGTTCTGGTTAATCAGGCGGTGATAAATACCGTAGCTGAATAACGTACAGGCACTGTTAAGGAACCCGTTGAAGGCGCTCATGATCGCGCCAAATAATACGGCCCCGAAAAAACCGACCAGCGTCAGCGGCAGAACTTTATTGACCAGCGCTGGGTAGGCCATGTCCGCTTTCGGTAATTCAGGGAAAAGGTGGAACGCGATAACGCCCGGCAGCACCAGAATCAGCGGGTCGAGCATTTTCAGTACTGCCGTCAGCAGCGCCCCTTTTTGCCCTTCGGCCAGACTTTTCGACGCCAGCGTGCGTTGCACGATCCCCTGATTAGTACACCAGTAAAAGGTATTCACCAGAATCAAGCCGGTGAGTGCCGCGCCGATAGGCACCGGGTCATGGCTGCCGCCGATAGAGTTAAGGCGCTCAGGGTGCACATGGGTGAGCTGTTCTATCCCGTGCAGAAAACTGCCATCGCCCATCACCATCAGGCCAAGAACGGGGATCATCAGGCCACCGATCACCAGGCCGATCCCGTAAATCACGTCGGCTATGGCAATCGCTCTTAGGCCGCCAATCACCGCGTAGCAGATGCCGGCTAAGCCCAGCAGCGTCACCATAAACCAGATGGCAGTGCCTTCCGACACGCCAAAAGCCTGACCAACGTGGAATAAACTGTTCAGCGCCAGCGCACCCGAGTAGAGAACAATCGGCAGAAAACAGATCCCTGTGGCAATCAGAAAGCAGCAATCAACGATAATGCGGGTGGTTTTATCGTAGCGTTCCTCGATGAAGTCTGGAATGGTGGCGATGCCGCGTTGCAGATACTTCGGCAGGAAAATCAGCGCCAGAAAGATCAGCGGAATGGCCGAAATCACCTCCCACGCCATCACCGACATCCCGCTGCGCCATGCCTGACCGCCAAGACCGACCAGTTGTTCCGTTGAAAGATTGGTCAGCATTAACGATGCGGCGATCACCGGGGCTTTCAGCGATCGCCCTGCGAGAAAATAACCTTGCTGGGATTGAGTATCGGTTTTGCGCAATTTCCACCAGGTAATTAATGCCACCAGCAGGGTGAAAGCGGCGAAGCTTAAAATTTGCTGAACATTCATTTTTACTGCCCTTATTTATGCTGATGGCCTGCGGCTTTGTAGGGGAAATCTTATATTGAGCTTTTGCAGACCCTGGATGGTTTTATTTTTAGATATTCTCTCAATAAATAAGCATCACTCACGCGCTGCAATAAATTTGTGGTAAATAATGATTACAGGACATAAGCATCATTCTCTGGCGGCGGAATTAAATGAATGGAAAAACTGACGGCTGGCATGTAAAAAACGAAACAACGTACAATATCCCGCTGGTTCTTGCTGAAAATGTGATCTCAAGCGGCATATCACTGGTATCGCTCTGGCATACCCTTGCCGATCAAAGCTATCAAGTGATATGGCCAAGGGACAAAAAGAAACCCTTGATTGAAAATTCGTGGGTGGCGGTCTATACGCTGCAAGGCTGTGGGGAAATTGTCCTTAAGGACAATTCGCGCATTACCTTGAACGGCAATTGCGTCATATTTCTTAAGCCTACCGAGATAAAATCCTATCATTGTGAAGGATTGATCTGGGAACAGTACTGGATGGAGTTTATTCCTACCGGCGCGATGGATATTCCTTTATATCAGCAGGCTATTGTTTATAACGGCGAGTTATTTAATCAGGAATTAAATGACGTCACAAAATTAATTACCAGCGAAGCGGCACTGAATAAAAATCTCGCCGTGGCGTTTATCACTAAGCTCATTTACCAATGGATTTGCCTGATTGTACAAACAGGGGTCAAAGGCAAACAGCTTATCCAGATGGAGAAACTGCTGTCGGCGATCCACACGGATATACAAAAACGCTGGACCGTAGAAGAAATGGCGCAATGGATGCAATGCAGCGAACAATATTTACGGCGGCTCTTCATGAAATACACCGGAAAAACCCCGAAAGAGTATTACCTTGATGCCCGGCTGGAGCTGGCGTTATCCCTGTTTCGTCAGGGAAATTACAGTGTAGGGCAGGTGGCTGATCTGCTGAACTTTTTTGACTCTTTCCACTTCAGCAAAGCCTTCAAGAAGAAATTTGGTTATGCGCCCTCGGCGGTAAATCAGTAGGTGTGGTTCTTTATGCTAAGCCATCACAGCGTCAAAGAGACTCCTGTGGGATGAACCGATGAGAGAGATGATAAAAACCGAAGAAGTTTATGACCTTTTTTTTATCATCCGTCTAACTCATTGATAGTAGAGGTCAGTGGTGGCGCACTTTAAAAAAGGGTTTTTAATGCAATAAGGTGTTAACCTCTTATTTCTCAGTGACCTACTGCTAATTTACAACTGTTCACTGCCGTACAGGCAGCTTAGAAACTGTGGCGGCTCTTGCCGGATTAGCGCTGCTGTGTTCACTGCCGTACAGGCAGCTTAGAAACCGCTGCCGTCGCTTTATCTGCGACTGCGCAAGTTCACTGCCGTACAGGCAGCTTAGAAAATCAATAGATAAGCTTCCTTGTCGTGAACGGCGTTCACTGCCGTACAGGCAGCTTAGAAACTAACCACATGAAGGCGCAGCGCCGCGCCGAAGTTCACTGCCGTACAGGCAGCTTAGAAATAACCTGTTTTGAGCGCTGACATACCCGGCGAGTTCACTGCCGTACAGGCAGCTTAGAAATGTGCAAAAACTTTGAATGAAGGGTTTGCCATGTTCACTGCCGCACAGGCAGTCCTAATAAATAATGTTCCAGATTTTCCGGCGACTGCTTCACCAGTTTCTCTTTCTGCACTTTGGTTAGCTTTTTTACTTTGATTTCAAGCTTTGACGCCAGTGAACGGTCACCGGCGGGGCAGTGAAAAACCAGTTGAAGTGGGCCTTTTCCGCGTAACGCTTTGGCACCTTTTCCTGACTGATGCTGTGCCAGGCGGCGCTCGACGTCGGTGGTGATGCCGGTATATAACATGCCGGAGGGCGTGCGTAGCAGGTATAAAAACCAGGCGGTAGGCTCAGAGGTCTCGGACATTTTCTTTCGCTATCAGAAGTGTGAAGCGCAAGTTTACCTTATCAGCCTCATCACGCGCTAAACTGGCGGCAGAGAATCATGAGGAGCAGGGCATGAATGACGCAGATGATGTAAAACATATCAGCACGTTTTTGAGCAATAACCACGTGCTGGCGGTATGCGCGGCGGCAGACGGCGAGATGTGGAGCGCTAACTGTTTTTACGTGGCGGATACCGTGTCGATGACGCTCTATTTTATGACGGAGCTAAAAACCTTGCACGGCGCGCTGATGGATAAAAATCCTCATGTCGTCGGGACGATTGCACCAGTCCCGAAAAGTATCGCGCTGATCCAAGGCATTCAGTATCGCGGTGAGGCGGTTATCCTTCAGGGCGAAGAGGACGCCGCCGCGCGCACACTCTATTGTCACCATTTTCCCATCGCCGCAACCATGAAAGCACCGGTCTGGGCGTTGAAATTGAGTGAAATTAAAATGACGGATAACGTGCTGGGATTTGGTAAAAAGTTGTTCTGGCGTCGCGAGGAAAGGTGAGTCGTTGCCACGCAAAGAGGGCCGGTTTCCCGGCCCTCCTGTCAAACTATCGCATTAGTTCGATTGCTCTATCTGTAGCACTACGCCGCCAAAATTCTCAATGACTCGCGATTAAACGCAGGTAAATCGTCAGGCGTTCTGCTGGTGACCAACGTGTCGTTATCGACCACCACTTCTTTGTCGAAGAACTCCGCACCGGCATTTTTCACATCAATCACCACCGCTTTCACCGTAGTGAGTTTGCGTCCACGGATCACGTCAGCGTTGATCAACAACTGCGGGCCGTGGCAAATAGCGAAAATAGGTTTGCCGCTTTTGGCGAACTGGCGGGTGAACTCGACGAAGCGATCGTCACCGCGCAATGTGTCTGGCGAATGGCCGCCCGGCAGCAGGAGTGCGTCGAAATCTGCGACTTTCACATCATCAATCGATTTATCAATCGTGACCTGTGCCTTACCTTTTTTGCCTTTAATGACATTGCCCGCCTTGTGCTCAATGGTGATCACTTGGTGGCCGGCCTTTTTGTACGCTTCTGCTGGCGAGGTAAACTCTGAGTCTTCAAATTCGTCAGTGATAAGTACTGCAATCTTCTTGCTCATTATTTCTCCCGTTAATCATGTTAAAGCTTGTCGTCTTAAAGCATGTCTTGGTGACATCACTAAAGCTTGGACGCCATAAACCCTGAGGTCAAACCGGATTCGTCCGAGTCTGCCTCAGGCGTTGGCTTATAATTGAGAGGCAACAGGAGATGTCCGATGGCGCATTGGCGAGAAAAGGACAACACTAGGCGGCTGAACAGTGCGGCAAAGCGATGCTGCTAAAAACGGATAAGGAAATAACATGGCAAAGGTGCTGTTACTGGGTGCCAGCGGGCTGGTAGGGAGTGCGTTATTACGACTGTTACAACAAGACTCGCGCGTGAGTCGCATCGTGGCACCGTCCCGGCGTCCACTGGCACCGCTCGGTAAATTGGTGAATCCCCATGGTGAGGATTTACCCGCGCTGATTGACGGCTTAGATGAGCCCATCGATCTGTTTTTCTGCTGTCTCGGCACCACGCGCAAGCAGGCGGGAAGCGCCAACGCGTTTCACACCCTCGAGTTCAATATGGTGGTCAATAGCGCGCAAGCGGCACAACGGCGCGGCGCAAAACATTGTCTGGTGGTCAGTGCCAACGGCGCTAATGTGGCCTCACGCTTTCAGTACAACCGCACCAAAGGCGAGATTGAACAGGCGCTGATCGCGCAGCAATGGCCGTTGCTAACGCTGGCGCGCCCGTCGCTGCTGGTGGGGCAACGCCAGCCACCGCGATTATTCGAACAGCTCAGTACGCCGATATTCAAATTACTCCCCGGAAAATGGAAAGCCATCGACGCGCAAGAGGTGGCCAAAGCCTTGCAGCAGCAGGCGTTCAATGCCGGTCTGGGCGGTATTACCGTGCTGGAGTCTGACCAGCTGGCGCGGCTGGCGCAGGAATAGATTTTTTCCCGCCTTTACCACGTCAGTTGCAGGCCGTCGTGCGCTGCGATGACGTTTTCCGGCAGGTCATGTTGTTCAAACCACAGGTCGAGCTGATGGCTAATGTGGGTCAGATACGTTTTTGCCGGTGTCAGTTGTTGATGTATCGCCAGCGCCTGATGAATATCATTGTGATTTTTATCGGGCTTATCACGCGGTGGATGGCTGCAATCAAGCACCAGCGCGTCCAGTTTGACGTCCTCTAAGTATTTGGCCGTCGCCAGCGGTAAACCGGCGGTGTCTGTCAGATACGCTATCGTCGCCTGCGCGGTATTAATCAAATAGCCAAACGTGATTTTGGAATGATTGAGCGGCAGCGGTGTCAGGTCGATGTTGCCGAATTGTCGTGTGACAAAAGGTTGAAACGGCGGCTGAAAATCCAGAATACCCGGATGTTTAAACAGATCATCGCAGCCATTTTCATCCGGCGGGCCATAGACCGGGATCGCATTTCCAACACCCCAGCGCAACGGAAATAGCCCCTGAACGTGATCCATATGATAGTGTGTAAGCCAAAAACGCTGAATTTCCCCCGCCCTAAACTGTTGGGCTAACGTCGGCAATCCCGCATCAATGAGCGTCACTTCCCCCTGATAATCGAGCTTGGCACTGCATGGCTGACGCCGAAATATCGGGTTGTGGCGTGCGCGTTGGCAGACGGCGCATTCGCAGCCAAACACCGGCACTTGCTGCGCGCCGCCGGTGCCCAGAAAGGTCAATTGCATACTCTTTTCCCCTGCTGCTCTCTCAGAGATATTTTTCGACAAAGCTGTCGAGATCGCGAAAATCAGGCATACGGGCTTTCAGCGTTTCGTGATCCCAATTCCACCATTGGCTGTGCTCGATTCGCTCGATCAGATTGTCATTAAAGCGCATACCGATCTTTTTCGCCGCCACGCCCGCGACAATCGAATAAGGCTCCACGTCTTTCGTCACGACCGCCGAGGTGCCGATGACGGCGCCGTTGCCGACTTTCACGCCCGGCATGATCACCGCGTTATGGCCGACCCACACGTCGTTGCCGACGGTGACGTGGTGCTCACGACGCCAGTCGAAGAAACTCACGTCATCTTCCCCCAAATCATAGGCCGACGCGCGGTAAGTAAAATGATGTTGCGCGATGCGATTATAGGTGGGGTGGTTGCCCGGATTGATGCGCACATAGGTGGCGATGGAGACAAATTTGCCAATCGTTGCGTAGTGGATCTGGTTGTGCCCGGCGGTATAGGAGTAGTCGCCCAGCGTGGACTCTTCGAAGATGGCATCATCAGAAATATGCACATACTTGCCTGCGGTCGACTTATTCATGACTACGTTTGCGCCGATTTTTGGCTTAGAAAAATCGATGTCTGACAGGGGCAACGTTTCAACGCGTTCGCTCATGGTTCAACCTTTTGAGAATGAATAGGATAAAGAAATGAGGCAGCCGAGGGAGCGGCTAAAAGCTGCAATAGACCCTCCAGCGTATGTTGCAAATGACCGTCATTTGCCAGCCGCTGGCAGTGCGCGGGCATGTCGTTGGCGTACAGCGCGGCGCGTTGCAGACGGTCGCGAATTTGTTCACTGTTTTCGCGCCCGCGCTGCTGTAAACGCTGTTGTAGCACCGTTTCCGACACCAGCAAACAGACCGGGATCAGCCGCTGACCATAGCGCTGCATCGCCTGTTCCAGATGCGCGCGGGAACCGTTGATCACCACGTTACAGCCTTGCTGCATCCAATGGTCTATCTCAATACCCACCGCGTAGCGACAACCGTGCGCCTGCCAGTCCAATGCAAACAGGCCGCGTTCATTGCGCTGGCTGAACTCTGCCTCGCTCAGCGCCACGTGGTTTTCCGCACCGGCATTAGCCGGACGGGTGATATAGCGATGCGCCACCATCAGATTCGGCGGTAAGTTTTGGCGTAAGGCATCCAGCAGGCTGTCCTTGCCTGCTCCCGATGCGCCCATTAGATAAACGAGTCGACTCATATTTATCCCTTCATCAGAACACCTGAATACCCTGACGCCAGACGTTCTGCACATAGTGGTGATCGCCATGGGCGCGAGCCAGCACCAGGTCAGCGCGTTTGCCTTCGGCGATGACGCCGCGATCTTGCAAGCCTAGCGCTTTGGCCGGATTACGCGTCACCAGCCCAGCCGCCTGCGGCAACGTGAAGCTGTTGTTGTCGTCGTTGGCGATGCGGAACACCGCGTCCAGCAAGCTTGCCGGGTAATAGTCCGAAGACAGAATATCGAGAATACCCAGTGACGCCAGATGATGCGCGGCGACATTACCGGAATGCGAGCCGCCTCGAACGATATTTGGCGCACCCATCAACACTTGCAGGCCACATGCGTGCGAGGCCCGCGCGGCTTCTTCCGTGGTGGGGAATTCAGCAATCACGCTGCCGAGCGCCAGCGACTCTTCCACGTGCGCGGTGGTGGCGTCATCATGACTGGCCAGCGCAATGCCCAGGTGGCGGCAATGTTCGGCGATGGCGTAACGGTTCGGTTTTGCCCAACGCAGCGATTTCTGCGTTTGCTCTTCCTGGAACGTTTCCATCTGGTCATCGTTGAGGCTGTATTTGCCCTGATAGTACTCGCGGTATTTTTGAATGGTGGCGAACTGACGCTGGCCCGGTGAGTGGTCCATCAGTGAAACCAGCGCTAACACCTCAGTATTCATCAGCTTTTCAAACAGCGGCAGCGTCGTTTCGTGCGGTAACTCGCAGCGCAGGTGCAAACGGTGCTCCGCACGGTTCAGCCCGGCTTTACCGCTGTTCACCACCGCGTCGATCATCTTTTGCAGATTCTCTAAACGGTGGCCGCCGTCGCGGACATCGCCCACGGCAACGGCATCCAGCACCGTGGTGATGCCGCTGGCGACCATCAACGCGTCGTGGCTGCTCATGGCCGAATGCGCGGGCCAGTCAACTTTCGGGCGTGGCGTGAAGAATTTGTCGAGATTATCGGTATGCAGCTCAATCAGGCCAGGCAACAACCAGCCGCCTTCGGCATTAATGGCTTGTGGAAGCTGGCTCACGGTGTCGGCGAAAGTGGTGATCACGCCGTCTTGCACTTCAAGCGAACCTTTAACAACCTGATCTTCCAGCACTAAATTGACATTATTAATGATCATGCGGGTATCTCCGAAGCGAGCGCGGGTGTCATGGCATACAGTCTGTCGGCAACGCGTTCGCGCACGTCTTCATCATGGAAAATCCCGACGACGGCCGCGCCGCGCGCTTTGGCTTGTTGAATCAAGGTTACGACGGCGGCACGGTTGGTGGCGTCGAGCGAGGCGGTCGGTTCGTCGAGCAGCAAAATCGGGTAATCGACGATAAAACCGCGGGCGATATTCACGCGTTGCTGTTCGCCGCCGGAGAAGGTGGACGGCGCGAGATGCCACAGGCGTTGCGGTACGTTGAGATGGGTCAGCAGGCGGCTGGCGCGTTCTTCGGCCTCGGGTTTATCGACGCCCAATTCAATCAGCGGTTGCATCACCAGATTCAGCGCACTGATGCGCGGAATGACCCGCAGAAACTGGCTGACCCAGCCGACGGTGTGGTGGCGCACGGCGAGAATTTCTCGCGCTTCGCTGCCGACCATATCCATCCATTGGCCCTGATGTTCAACCCAAATATGACCGCTGTCGGGCAGATAATTGCCGTACAACGAACGCAGTAAGGTGGATTTCCCGCTGCCGGAATGGCCGTGTAGCACCACGCATTCTCCGGCGTCCACTTGCAGGCTGGCGTCATTAAAAACCGGCAGCCGTGCGCTGTTCTGGTTATGTAATACAAAGGTTTTACTGAGATTTTCGACCCTGAGCTTCGTCGTCATTTTAGTCACTCGTTCTCTAGGTAAGCGTTAAGACAGCACGGAAGACACTAACAATTGGGTATACGGATGATGCGGGTCATCAAGCACGCGGTCGGTTAAACCACTTTCCACCACCTGACCCTCTTTCATCACCAACAGGCGGTTAGCCAGCAGACGAGCGACGCCCAAATCGTGGGTGACAATCACCACCGCCAGCTGCATTTCCACCACCAGAGTGCGCAGAAGATCCAGCAGACGGGCCTGAACTGACACATCAAGGCCACCGGTGGGCTCATCCATAAACACCAGACGTGGATGGGTCACCAGATTGCGGGCAATTTGCAAACGCTGCTGCATACCGCCGGAAAAGGTGGTGGGCAGGTCATCAAGGCGCGACACCGGGATTTCGACATCTTCCAGCCACTTGGCGGCCTGTTTACGAATATCGCCATAGTTGCGCTGACCAATTGCCATCAGCCGCTCGCCGATGTTGCCGCCGGCTGACACCTGACGACGTAAACCGTCCATCGGATGCTGATGCACCACGCCCCAGTCGGTGCGCAGTAAACGGCGGCGATCGCTTTCGGGCATGTCATAGAGTGACTGCGTGGCCTGCTGCCCGTTGTTATAGAGTACCTGGCCCTGTTGTGGCGCCAGACGGGCGGAAATCGACTGCAACAGCGTGGTTTTACCCGAGCCCGATTCGCCGACAATCCCCAGCACTTCACCAGGGTAAAGATTAAAAGAGACGTCGCTGAAGCCTTTGCCTGGCGCATACAAGTGCGTCAGATTGTTGACCGACAGCAGCGGTTCAGGTTGATGGTTGAGTGAAGTCGTCATCAATGTTTCGCCTTGTTCTGTACTTGTTGACTGCTAAGTTCAACCTGCTGGGCGCAGAAGTCAGTGTCTGAGCAGACAAACATGCGGTTACCGAGGTCGTCGAGCACCACTTCGTCGAGGTAGCTGTGGTGCGACCCACAAATGGCGCAGGGCTCATCCCACTGCTGCACGGTGAAGGGGTGATCCTCAAAATCGAGGCTTTCCACTTTGGTGAACGGCGGCAGGGCGTAAATGCGCTTCTCACGACCGGCACCAAACAGTTGCAGCGCGGGCATCATGTGCATTTTCGGGTTGTCGAATTTCGGGATGGGCGACGGGTCCATCACGTAGCGGTCATTCACTTTCACTGGATAGGCGTACGTGGTGGCGATGTGGCCGAAACGCGCGATGTCTTCATACAATTTCACCTGCATCACGCCGTACTCTTCGAGGGCGTGCATTTTGCGGGTTTCGGTTTCACGCGGTTCGATAAAACGCAGCGGCTCGGGGATCGGTACCTGAAAAATCAGGATCTGATCTTCCGCCAGTAGGGTTTCTGGAATGCGGTGACGGGTCTGGATCAGCGACGCCTCAACCGTTTTCTCGGTGGTTTTCACCCCGGCCACGCTCTGGAAGAATTTGCGAATCGACACGGCATTGGTGGTGTCATCCGCGCCCTGATCGATCACCTTCAATACGTCTTGCTGACCAATGATGCTGGCGGTGATTTGGATCCCACCGGTTCCCCAGCCGTAAGGCATTGGCATTTCGCGTCCGGCGAACGGCACCTGATAACCGGGGATCGCCACGGCTTTCAAAATAGCGCGACGGATCATGCGTTTGGTTTGCTCGTCGAGATAGCCGTGGTTATAGCCCTCAATGATCGAGGCGTGGTTATCACTGCTTTTCATGGTCAGGATCCTGTGAAGTCGAGGAGTCATATTGCTGACGCAGGCGTTTCAACAGTTCCAGTTCGGCCTGGAAGTCAACGTAGTGCGGCAGTTTGAGGTGGGAAACAAAACCGGCGGCTTCGACGTTATCGGCGTGTGACAGCACGAATTCTTCGTCCTGCGCCGGGCTGCTGATCAGTTCGTTGTACTCTTTGGTTTGCAGCGCGCGGTCAACCAATGACATCGACATCGCTTTGCGTTCGGCGCGGCCAAACACTAAGCCGTAGCCCCGTGTGAAGTGCGGCGGTTTGTCGTCTGGCGTCACAAAACCGTTAACCATTTCGCATTCGGTCAGCAAGATTTCGCCGATATCAATCGCAAAACCTAACTCTTCCGGCACGATTTCTACCGTCACCCACCCGGTTCTGATTTCACCGGCAAACGGATGCGTTCGGCCATAACCGCGCTGGGTGGAGTAACTCAGTGACAGCAAAAAGCCTTCGTCGCCGCGCACCAGTTGTTGTAAACGGGCGGCGCGGGAGGCCGGGTAAACCGGAGGGGTGCGGGTAATGTCTTCCGGCTCGCTGCCATCGTCCTCTTCTTTTACAGCCAGCTGTTGGGCGGTCAGTAAATCGAAGACGTGGCTGCACTTCTCCGGCAGCGTTTCATCGGCAATCGGCGTGAACGGCGCTTCGCCTTCGGCCAGCAGCGCAAAATCCAGCAAACGGTGGGTGTAATCGTAGGTCGGGCCGAGCACCTGCCCGCCGGGCAAATCCTTATACACCGCAGAGATACGACGCTCTAAACGCATTTCACTGGTATCCAGTGGCTGGCTGGTGGCCAGGCGCGGCAGGGTGGTGCGATAGGCGCGCAGCAGGAAAATCGCTTCAACCAGATCGCCGCTCGACTGTTTAATCGCCAGTGCGGCGAGCTGACGGTCGTAAATTCCACCCTCGCTCATCACGCGGTCAACGGCCAGACCGAGTTGTTCATCAATTTGCGCGCACTCAATTTCGGTGACGTGGGTATCACCACGGCGCTCGTGCGCCAGAAGTTGATGGGCAGCAGCAATCGCTTTTTCGCCCCCTTTAACGGCTACGTACATCAGCAAACCTCCACGCGGGTGGTGCGCGGCAGCGCGATCAGTTCGTCGCCGCAGGTGAACATAAAGTCCAGACCCAGCGGGAAGCGGTGCGGACGGTTGAGCAAATAGTGGCGAACGGCGTCAGGCAGTTGCGGGGTGATGACGCGCTCATGCTCAATGCCCGGGCCGGTCAAGCGTAGCGGAACGCCACCACTTAAACTTTCAAGCTGCACAATCACGCTGGTGGCGAGTTCGGGTGACATCTCATCGCCGCACGGAAAAGCCAGCAGGGTGGCGCTGTCGAGCGCGGGGTCAGCCAGAGCGAAACTGACGGAGGACGGCTCTTCGGTCAGCACGGCACCGGTGTGGAACCGCAGATTTTTGCGCAAGATGTCGTCGTTCAGCGCGGTGCTAATCCATAACGGTGTGTCTTGATCAATCAAGGTCAGCAGCACGCAGGCGCTGGCGGAACCGAGTGCGCCAAAGCCCGCAACGGCAGGGAGTTTGACGCAGGTGCCCGGCTCGCTCAGTGCTTTGAGAATACGGCGAAAGCTGTACTGCGCGTCGGCGACGGGATTCTGGAAACTGGCAACAAGTGACATGAATTATTCTCCGCGAACCAGAGTGAAGAAATCGACGCGGCTGGCGGCCACTTCAAGGGCGCGCTGTTCACGGCGTGCCTGTTGGGTTGCCGCCAGCGGAGCGATCAGGGTTTTATGTAGCAATTCATCCATGCCGCTAACCTGTAGCAGGGCGTCGATCACCGCGCACAGTTCAGCGTGCGCCTTGTCGCGACCGGCAACATAGCTGTAGCCGTAAATGCCGGAATCCAGCTGAATCACGGCGCGGGTGACGGTCATGTCACCCATCACAAAGCGTTTGCCGGTGCCGCCCATGCGGCCCTGCAATTGGGTTAAGCCCGTTTCGGCGGCGCGCAGCCGTTCAAAGGTCGGGGACAAGTTCAACGGCTGCCATAACGCCAGAACATCGGCGGGTTTGCTGTGGGCTAGCACTGACATCCAGCGCTGGCGATTTTCGAGGGCGTGCATTCAGTGCTCCATTGTGAGTTCAATCATGTCGGCGCGGGTCAGGCTGACGGAGTATTCCGCCACGCGATCGCTGCCTTCACAGGTGTTGAGGGTGCGCACGCAGAGCAACGGCGCCTGCGGGACGATTTCGAGTAATTTGCTTTCTTTCGCCAGTGCGCGGCGAGCGTTGATGCGCGTGGTTCGGCGGCTGAGGGTTTGTTTCATCTCATCGCGAATAAAATCGTGCAGCGAACCGCTGTGAAAATTCTGCAATGACGGCCACCAGTCGAGATCCGGCAGGTAATGGTCGATGACACACACCGGCACGCCATTCACCCGACGCAGGGTGCGCAGATGAATCACGGTGTCACCTTCCTGACGTGATAGCGCGGTCGCCACGTGGTCAGTACAAGGGCGCAGCACTGCCAGCAGTCTTTCGCTGGTGGGATGACTGCCTTGGTCCAGCAAGTTTTGGCTAAAGCGGGCGTGCGAATGCAGCGGGTAGTCGTAAGGCCGCATCAGCACCAGCGTGCCAATACCCTGACGGCGTTGCAGCCAGCCGCGCTCCACCAATTCATCCACGGCGCGGCGTAAGGTGTGGCGATTGACTTCAAAGCGGTCGGCAAGCTGTTGTTCCGGTGGCAGAAAATCGCCGCAGCGGTAACCGTTTCGCAACTCTTGTTCCAGCTCGGCGGCAATTTGTTGATAGCGGGTCGGGTAACTGGTCGGATGTCTAGATAAGTTCATCATAATAAAAACCTCGCACGGTTAGAACGAGCTAACAAAAACGTGTGATAACGAGGTGACGAACATGCGATGAAGAGGTGTTGATGAGCATTCATGGCGTCAACCTCAGTTCGGTGTTGGCATCAGAATGGCGGAGCTAAATGACAATTCGGTGAATCTGCGGTTGCAGTGTGATGAAGAGTGGAAGACGTCTCGCAGGAAAGAGTGCGGTATTGAGTGGGGTTCGTCGGGTGTGTGCCGCGGTGCACAGGGGTGAAAAGGGACATGAGCGGTAAAGCGATAGTTTGTGCTATCGCTTTACTGCGGCGATGTTTGATTATCGCAAAAAGTGAATCACCTGATTCGCGCTGCCGCGCCAAATCAGCGACGGATCTTTCAGCGCCTGCACAAATTTTCCGTCGACCAAGACGTTGATCAATGCGATCACCTCTTGTTGGTCGGCCGATAACTCATCGAGTTTATAACCGGTCCACATCCAGACGTTTTTCCCCGGACACTCGGCTTTCACGCGCAGTAAAAGCTGCCGAATGGCCGACAGGTTTTGCGGATGCAACGGATCACCGCCGGACAGGGTTAAACCCTGCCGTGGGATCCGCTGATCTTGCAGATCGGCAATGATCCGGTTTTCATCTTCTCGTGTAAACGGCTTCCCTGAATTGAGCCGCCAGGTGCTTTTGTTGTAGCAACCGACACATTCATGGACGCAGCCGGAAACGAACAGCACGCAGCGCGTTCCCGGCCCGTTGACTACGTCTATGGGATAATACTGATGGAAGTTCAACGTCTCAGCCCAACTGCCCATTGCCTAAATGTTTCACGCGGCGTTTCACTTCTTCCTGCTTGCCGGCATTAAAGGGGCGCGCATCGGGGCTGCCGAGATAACCGCAAACACGGCGCGTGACGGAGACGCGAGACGGCTCGTGATTGCCGCATTTCGGGCAGGTAAAGCCTTTGCTGGTGCACTCGAATTCACCGGTGAAACCGCATTCGTAACATTCGTCGATCGGCGTATTGGTGCCGTAATAGGGCACCCGCGAGTAGCTGTAGTCCCAGACGTCTTCCAACGCTTTCAGGTTATGTTGCAGATTCGGGTATTCGCCATAGCAGATGAACCCGCCGTTACTCAGTGGAGGATAGGGCGCTTCAAAATCGAGTTTTTCATACGGATTGACCTTCTTCTCAACGTCCAAATGGAAGCTATTGGTGTAATAGCTCTTGTCGGTGACGCCGGGGATAAGGCCGAATTCGGCGGCATCAAGACGGCAGAAGCGATCACACAGATTCTCGCTCGGTGTGCTGTACAAGCTGAAACCGTAGCCAGTCTCGTCTTTCCACGCCTCGGTGGCTTCTTTCAAGCGGTTGACGATAGCCACCGCTTTGGCGCGCAGAGATGCGGCATCGAACACGTGGGTCTGGTCGCCAAACAGCGCGTTAATGGTTTCGTGAACGCCGATGTAACCAAGCGAAATGGACGCACGGCCGTGCTTAAAAATACCGGCAATATCGTCGTCCGCTTGCAAACGTACGCCGCACGCCCCTTCCATATACAGGATCGGTGCGACGCGCGCTTTGATCCCTTCCAACCGGGCAATGCGCGTCATCAGGGCTTTTTTCGCCAGCAATAAGCGTTGGTCGAGCAGCGCCCAGAACGCGGTTTCATCGCGGCCAGCTTCCAGCGCAATGCGCGGCAGGTTGAGGCTTATCACGCCAATATTATTGCGCCCTTCGTGGATCATCTCGCCGTTTTCTTCATACACACCCAGGAAACTGCGGCAGCCCATCGGGGTTTTAAATGAGCCGGTGACGCTCACCACCTGATCATAATTAAGAATATCCGGATACATGCGTTTGCTGGCGCACTCCAGCGCCAACTGTTTGATGTCGTAGTTGGCGTCGCCAGCTTTGTGGTTCAGCCCGTCGCGAATGGCAAACACCAGCTTTGGAAACACCGCCGTTTTACGGTTTTTGCCCAGACCGGCAATACGGTTACGCAGAATCGATTGTTGGATGAGGCGCGATTGCCACGACGTGCCCAGCCCAAAACCAAAGGTGACGAACGGCGTCTGGCCGTTGGCGGTGTGCAGCGTGTTAACTTCATATTCCAGCGACTGGAAAGCGTCATAACACTCTTTTTCGGTGCGGCTATGGGCGAACGCGTCGGCGTCGCTGATATTCCATTCCTGCGCGACGGCTTTATGTTTGTTAAAACTTTCGGTTACAAAGGGGGCCAGCACTTCGTCAATGCGGTTAATGGTGGTGCCGCCATAAATGTGGCTGGCAACCTGGGCGATAATTTGGGCAGTCACCGCAGTGGCGGTGGAAATTGACTTCGGCGTGTCAATTTCGGCATTTCCCATCTTAAAGCCGCGCGTCAGCATGCCTTTAAGGTCAATCAACATGCAGTTAAACATCGGGAAGAACGGTGAGTAATCGAGATCGTGATAGTGAATTTCACCCCGTTCATGGGCTAGAACCACATCGCGCGGCAAAATATGCTGTTTGGCATAATGTTTCGCCACAATGCCCGCCAGAAGGTCGCGCTGGGTAGGGATCACCTTACTGTCTTTATTGGCGTTTTCATTAAGCAGCGCTACGTTGCTTTGCTCAACCAGCCCGCGAATTTCCTGATTCAAGCGGCCACGCAGCTCGCGCTTTACGTCGCGGTCATGACGATATTCGATGTACGCCCGCGCCAGTTTCTTATGCGGGCCCGCCATTAATTGATTTTCTACCGCATCCTGAATTTCATTGATATCAACGTGCTTTTTGCCCTGTAGGCCGTCGGTCACGACGTGGGCAACCTGTGCGCAATAGTCGGCGTTGTCGATACCGGCAGCAACAGCCGCACGTTCAACCGCCTGTTGAATCAACAGACCATCGAAAGGAACCTGGCAACCGTCCCGCTTGATCACAATCGGTTGCGGGTTAGGGGTGAGAACGGGATCGGATTTCAACAGGTTAGCCTTCACAATGTGTCTCCTTTTTAACGTCATGCCGCAACCGATAAGGCCTGAGGCCTGATTCGAGGGATTTTGCGCATAACGCTACATGTTGGGTTTTGGTTGTCACTATACACACCATATATAGACGATGCGTCAGTTTACTTGTTTTGAAATTCCCCAATGTTTGACCTAAAACAAAGATTTCTGCCATAAGTTTAGTGAATGAACAATTGGGTAAATATCAGCCAGAGATGGCCCAGTATTTGCTTCGTAAGCGTGCCATCTTCACTGACGTATTGCCGGGCAAAAGGAGGAAATGCAGGTGCGGGGATACATGCGATTGCTTGATACTTTAGGTTTAAACTGAATTGACCGACAGGGGACTACAGCGCGGTATCTTGACGTGAAAAGATAGGCTCCAGAAACACCTGAACAGGCTGTCAGGTACCGATCTTTTTACCGAATAGAGGAAGCCAATATGTCGTCCATTTTAGTGTTAAGCGCGCATCGCACGCCAGACCAGTCACGCATCAACAAGGCGCAGGTTAAGGCTTTGCGTGAAATTCCAGGCATCACCGTGCATGAATTAATGCGGGAATACCCCGACCATAAAATCGACGTGGCGCGTGAACATGAATTACTGAAAACCCATCAGCATATTGTCTTCATGTTCCCGTTTTTCTGGTACAGCTCACCGGCCATTCTTAACGAGTGGCAGGACGCGGTATTAACCTATGGTTTCGCTTACGGCACCAACGGCACGGCGTTACAGGGCAAAACGCTGCAGGTGATTGTGTCTACCGGTGGGGATGAAAAGGCGTATACCGCAGAAGGTTACAACCGTTAACCGGCGAAAGATCTGTTGCTGCCGTTCCACGCCGTGGCGAACCGCACGGGGATGGATTGGCTGGAACCGCTGTTGATCCAAGGCGCGAACAACATGACCGATGAACAGGTTCCTGATCATGTTGCCCGCACCGTGGCGTTACTGAAGGGCCAGCGTTGAAAAAGCCCGCCTTGTGCTGGCTATTTCCGGTCAGCGGCTGACAGTAAATAGAGGCACTCATACGGACGCAGGCAGTTGGCAATCGGCTCATCAGCATAGTTGCTGAAGAGAGGCGCCTGCGTTACGTGGTCAAGATTGAGGATTTGCTGCTCCGCCGTCAGGTTGGCGATCACCGTGAATTGCTGACCGTTCCAGGTGCGGCGATAGCACCACAGATGCGGGTTATCCGGCAGTAAATCCTGATAATCGCCATGAGTCAGAACCAGCAACTCTTTGCGCAGGCCAATCAAATGCTGATAGGTGTAGAACACCGAATCCTTGTCAGCCAGCGCCTGTTCGGTATTGATGGTCGTGAAGTTTTCACTTGGGGTGATCCACGGGGTGCCTGAGGTAAAACCGGCGTTGGCGGAGGCGTCCCACTGCATCGGTGTACGGCCATTGTCGCGAGATTTCGACGCCAGAATTGCCAGCAACTCTTCTTCGCTGCGACCCGTCGCTTTCAGTTCAGCAAACATATTCAGGCTTTCCACATCGCGGTACTGCTCGAGATGTTGATAGCCCGGATTGGTCATACCCAACTCTTCGCCTTGATAAATGTACGGCGTGCCCTGCATGCCGTGCAGCACCATGGCGAGCATTTTCGCCGCCGGAACGCGCAGTGCGCCATTGTCACCAAAACGGCTAACAATGCGCGGCTGGTCGTGGTTACACCAGAACAGCGCGTTCCACGCATGGCCGTGCATCCCTTGTTGCCACTGGTTGAAAATCTGCTTAAGTTGCACAAAGTCTGGCGCGGCTTTGGTCCACTTCTCACCGTTTGGATAATCGACTTTCAGGTGATGGAAGTTAAAGGTCATCGACAGTTCGCTGCCGTCGTTGGCGGCGTATTGGCGGCAGTGTTCCAGCTTAGTGGAAGACATTTCGCCGACGGTCATCAGGCCGAGCGGCTTGAACACGTCACGGCTGAATTCCTGCAAAAATTCGTGAATGCGCGGGCCGTCGGTGTAAAAACGGCGGCCATCGCCGCTGTCATCTGACGGGAAATCCTGCTGCTTTGACACCAGATTGATCACGTCGAGACGCAAACCATCAACGCCTTTCTCGGCCCAGAACTGGCAGATTTTTTTCAGCGCTTCCCGCACCGGCGGATGTTCCCAGTTCAGGTCAGCCTGCTCGCTGGCAAACAGATGCAGGTAATACTGGCTGCTCTCTTCATGCCATTGCCACGCGCCGCCGCCAAACTTGGAACGCCAGTTGTTCGGTGGCCCGCCAGCGTCGTCAGCGTCACGCCAAATATAGAAATCACGGTACGGGCTGTCTGGATTGGTAGACTGTTTAAACCACTCATGATGGGTCGACGAGTGGTTAAACACCATATCCATAATGATGCGCATCCCGCGCTGATGGGCCTGCGTGGTGAGATTCTCGAAATCTTCCAGCGTACCGTAGTCCGGGTCGATGGCGCAGTAATCGGCCACGTCGTAGCCGTTATCAATCTGCGGCGATACGTACATTGGCGTGATCCACAGCGCATCGACCCCGAGGTTTTTCAGGTAGTCCAGACGGCGGGTGATACCGTTGATATCCCCCATGCCGTTGCCGGTCGTATCCTGAAAGCTTTTCGGGTAAATCTGGTAAATAACGCCGTTTTTCCACCACGGCAATTCACTGCTCATCGTTGTATCCTTTTCTTAAAACGGGGTGCTAACACCCCTAATTCTGTACGGCGTAGGCTAGATAATCGCCAGTTCGCCCTTGCTGGCTTTACGTTTGTAAACCAGCACGGTCAAGATAATTGGGATCACAATCGCCACCAGCGTCGCCAGTGAGAACACGCCCCAGAACTGCGGTTTAATCGACAGAATGCCCGGCAAACCACCGACGCCGATACCGTTCGCCGTTACGCCGCTCAGGCCGCAAATCAGTGACGCCACCGCGGAACCGATCATCGCGCACAGCATTGGGAAGCGATATTTCAGGTTGATCCCGTACATCGCCGGTTCGGTCACGCCGAGGAAGGCTGAAATCGCCGCAGGGACCGACACTTCGCGCTCATTGTGTTTCTTGGACGCAATAATGATGCCGACCACCGCCGCCGCTTGCGCGATATTGGAGATAGCAATCAGTGGCCAAACCGGTGTGCCACCGGTGCTTTGCACCATCTGCATGTCGATAGCCAATGTGGTCTGATGCACGCCGGTGATCACCAATGGCGCATACAGGAAGCCAAACAGCGCGGCACCGATTGGTGCGAAACTGCCGGTCATCACCGATTTCACCGCCCATGCCACGCCATCACCGATCATACGGCCGAAGGGACCAATCAGAGTGTGGGCCAGGAACACGGCAACAATCAGCGAAACGACCGGCACAATCACCAGATACAGGTAGTTCGGCACTATTTTCTTCAGGCCGTTTTCAATGATCGCCAGTGCCATACCGGCCAGCATCGATGGAATAACCTGCGCCTGATAACCGACTTTCTCGATAGTAAACCAGCCGAAGTTCCACACTTCAGGGATCTGCTGACCGAGGTTATAGGAGTTCATTAACTGTGGGGAAACCAGCGTGATCCCGAGCACGATACCGAGGATCTCCGTACCGCCCATTTTCTTCACCGTTGACCAGCACACCGCCACGGGCAGGAACATGAAGATCGCTTCGCCGAGCAGCCACAGGAAGTCGTAAATGGTCTTCCACATCGGGTGCATCTGCGCCAGCGTCTGGCCGTCGCTCATCGGAATATCGCCGATGACGTTACGGAAGCCGAGGATTAAACCGCCGCTGATCAGCGCCGGAAGCAGCGGGAAGAAGATTTCAGCGAAGTGGGAAATACCGCGCTCAACCCAGCTCATGTTTTGACGCGCCGCCACTTTGGCCGCTTCTTTACCGGTATCGTCTTTGCCACTGGTGGCAATCAACGCTTTGTAATAGTCATCGACCTCTGGGCCGATAACCACCTGAAATTGACCGGCATTGGTGAAACACCCTTTGACCATCGGCAGTTCTTCAATGGCTTTCGGGTCAGCTTTCTCTGGATTATTTAAGACGAAACGCAGGCGGGTAATACAGTGCGTCACCGTCGCGATGTTCTCGCTGCCGCCGACCAGCTCAATAAGCCGGTTCACATCCTGCTGTTTAACTTTGCTCATGTATTTACCTTCATTTCCCCTTCGTACTTGACGCTACAGCGGCGTTAGCGGCTTTCGTTCACCCGAATCACTGACCTATGTCAGCTCATCGGGATTCTCTCAATGGCTGCCTTGCTGTAACGCCAATTACTTTGGGGATATTGTGATTGTTAAGGGTAAGTTCTGGCATTCAGCATAGCCAAGAGTAGGGGAATCTGTCTGGGAACGTTCCCGGTTTTAAGCGCTAGATCACAATTTATTTGCATAACATCAGAGGAAGTATTCAGACGGCCAATTGGCCGGGAATGATAATTTGTTTTAAGTCCGTTTTTCGGCTGAGCTGAGACAATAACTGCCGCGCGGCGGACTCGCCACCGGCGCCATAACCGAGCTCGACAGATAAGGTGTTAGGGAACAGGAACTTGAGCAGCGGGTTATTGCCGATACCGCATACCTGAACGCCGCTAATGTTCTGTTGTTGAAGGTATTTTTGTGCGCCGAGCGCAATGGTGTCGGAGGCGCAAATCACCGCGTCAGTCGTGGTTGAGAGCACCTGCGAAATCAGCTCAAAGCCGCTCTGATAATTCAGCTTGCCGAGCGCCATGTGTGGCACCAAATCATGTTCGGCGCAGTAAGACTGATAGGCCTCGAAACGCAACTGGCCGGTGGTGGTATCCTGCGGCGAAACGCCGATAAAACTGATGTGCTGATGTCCGCGTTCGAGCAGGGTATCCATCAACAATTTGACGGCACCGGCATCGTCATAACAGACGGAGGAGAATTGCGGCATCTCGCGCGCCATCATCACCAGATTGTCCTGCCAGCCATGCAGCATCGGCTCCTCAAGTCCGGTGAAGCCGAACAATACCACGCCATCGATATTACGCTGTTTCAGCACCTGCAAATGCTCTTGTACCCGCTCGGCGCTAAACTGACTTTCCATCACAATCGGGTCATAACCTTGCTCGTACAGCAACGGCAGCATGGCGCGCACTGCCTGATTCTCCGACGGGGAATCCAGACGAGACACGATGATTGCTACCACTTTGTCGCTAAAACCGCGCATCGCCCGCGCTGATTTCGAGGGGCTAAAGTTATGTTGCTCAATCACCGCCAGTACCCGCTCACGCGTTCGTGGGCTGACATTGCCTTCATTATTGAGTACGCGTGAAACGGTGGACTTTCCAACGCCGCTCAAGCGGGCGATATCATTAATAGTCAGGCGATTTTGCATGGTTTAAGCACGAATGATTGATCAGGTTTATGTTTGGTTGTAGTAAACCAGCGTAAACTGCGTCCGCTGAATATCCTGCAACTCGAATTCTTAGGATATACGAAATTTTCGTACAGTTAGGCGAAGGATTGTAATACTTCGTACGACTCTTTTCCTAAACGTTCCTTACCGGAGGTGAAAACCTGATGGAACCCGACCCCAATTCTGTAGGTCCGTTGTGATCCGGTAAGCACCCGCTTTTTAGGCTACTGCTTACCGTGATATTAACGCTTTTAAAAAGCAATAAAACGTAAGTGGTGGCGCTCGATTCTGTCGTTCGTCTCCTTTTTCTCTGAGTTTATTCCTTTCATGTCACACGACATGAAGAGGGGTAAGTCTTTGCCATGCCTGTGGATTTTTATCCGTGGGCGCAACAAAGGATCGAACGATGATCAAAAATTTCACTCAACGGCTGCTAAACGCACTGAGCCGTAACCTGCCTCGCCGTCTGGTTCGCCGCGACCCGCTGTTGGGCGATGCGCTGCAACAACAAGTGCCTGGCGGCAAAGCGCAGGAAGTGCCTGCCAGCATTGCCGCCCACAGCATGAAGTGCGCCCGCGCCACCGAAGAGCAGCTTTACCTGCAATTTGGCAGCCATCCTGAAGGTTTGACCGAGCCGGAAGTCGAGGCTATCCGCGAACGTGTCGGGCTAAACCAGACCGATGACCAACAGCCTGCGCCTTGGTGGCAGCATTTGTGGCATTGCTATCGCAACCCGTTCAACCTGCTGCTGACTGTGCTGGGTCTGGTCTCTTACGCCACCGACGACCTCACCGCCGCGCTGGTGATTGGCGCGATGGTGCTGATCTCCACCTTCATGCACTTTATTCAGGAAGCGCGCTCTAACCGTGCCGCCGATGCGCTGAAAGCCATGGTCAGCAATACCGCGACCGTGCTGCGTAGCGACGCGCAAACCGGGCGCAGTGAAACGGTGGAAGAGCCGATCAGCCAGTTGGTGCCGGGCGACCTGATTAAACTCTCGGCGGGCGACATGATCCCTGCCGACCTGCGCATTCTGTCGGCCAAAGATCTGTTTATCAGTCAGGCGGCGTTAACCGGTGAATCCCTGCCGGTAGAAAAGCAGGCTAACAGCCGTATGCCAGCGGATTCTGACCCACTGGAACAAGATACCCTGTGCTTTATGGGCACCAACGTGGTCAGCGGCACCGCGATGGCGATTGTGATCGCCACCGGCGGCGAAACCTGGTTCGGTCAACTGGCCGAGCGCGTGACCCAGGAAGAAACTCAGCCGAATGCCTTCCAGGCAGGGATCAGCAAAGTCAGCTGGTTGTTGATTCGCTTCATGATGGTGATGACGCCGGTGGTGCTGGTGATCAACGGCTACACCAAAGGCGACTGGTGGGAAGCGGCGCTGTTTGCGCTCTCCGTCGCCGTCGGCCTGACGCCGGAAATGCTGCCGATGATCGTCACCTCGACGCTGGCAAAAGGCGCGGTAAAGCTGTCCAAACAGAAAGTGATCGTCAAACGTCTGGATGCGATTCAGAACTTTGGCGCGATGGACATTCTCTGTACCGACAAAACCGGCACCCTGACGCAGGACAAAATCGTTCTTGAGCGTCACACCGACGTGCTGGGCGTGACCAGTGACGACGTGCTGCATCTGGCGTGGCTCAACAGCCATTATCAGACCGGCCTGAAAAACCTGCTCGACGTGGCGGTGTTAGAGCGCGGCGACAGCGCCAGTGCGCGTAACTCGCTGAAAGTCGATGAGATCCCCTTTGATTTCGACCGCCGCCGCATGTCGGTCGTGGTGTCTGAAAACGCGGACAGCCACCGCCTGATTTGCAAAGGCGCGCTGGAAGAGATGTTGTCTATCTGTACGCTGGTGCAGCTCAACGGTGAGATCGTGCCGTTGACCGATGTGTTGCTGGCCCGCATTCGCCGCATCACCGATGACCTCAACCAGCAGGGTCTGCGCGTGGTAGCGGTAGCGCATAAAGTCATGCCGTCGCGCACTCAGGGTTATGGCATTAATGACGAATCCAGTCTGATTCTGGCCGGTTACATCGCCTTCCTTGATCCGCCAAAAGAGAGCACCGCACCGGCGCTCAAAGCGCTGAAAAACAAAGGCGTGACGGTAAAAATTCTTACCGGTGATAACCCGCTGGTGGCGCGTAAAGTCTGCCGTGACGTCGGCTTGCAGGTCGATAATATTCTGATTGGCAGCGACATTGAGTCGATGGACGACGCGCAGTTGCTGGCGGCGGCAGAAACCACCACGGTGTTCGCCAAACTGACGCCGATGCACAAAGAGCACATTGTTCGCGTGCTGCGCGGTGCCGGTCACGTGGTCGGCTTTATGGGCGACGGCATCAATGACGCCCCGGCGCTGCGCGCGGCGGACATCGGTATTTCCGTTGATTCCGCGGTAGATATCGCCAAAGAAGCCGCCGACATTATCTTGCTGGAAAAGAGCCTGATGGTGCTGGAGCAGGGCGTGACCGAAGGGCGCAGAACCTTCGCCAACATGCTGAAATACATCAAAATGACCGCCAGCTCTAACTTCGGTAACGTGTTCAGCGTGCTGGTCGCCAGCGCCTTCCTGCCGTTCCTGCCGATGTTGCCGCTGCACCTGTTGATTCAAAACCTGATTTACGATGTGTCACAAGTGGCGATCCCGTTTGATAACGTTGATGAAGAGCAGCTCGCCAAACCGCAGCACTGGAACGCCGGGGATATCGGACGCTTTATGGTGTTCTTCGGGCCGATCAGCTCGGTGTTTGATATCCTGACCTTTAGCCTGATGTGGTGGGTCTTCAAAGCCAATACGCCGGAAATGCAGACGCTGTTCCAGTCTGGCTGGTTCATCGAAGGGTTGCTGTCGCAAACGCTGATTGTGCATATGATCCGTACCCGCAAAGTGCCGTTCATTCAGAGCCGCGCTTCGTGGCCGCTGTGCGTCATGACCCTGCTGGTGATCATTACCGGCATCGGCCTGATCTTCTCGCCCGCCGCCGGATTCCTGCAATTGCAGGCCTTGCCGCTGAGCTATTTCCCGTGGCTGATCGTCATTCTGGCCGGGTATATGGTACTGACCCAGTGCGTGAAAGGCTGGTTCGTGCGCCGCTACGGCTGGCAGTAAACCCGCAATGGTTAAAAAAGACGGTGATTGTTAACTTAATCACCGTCTTTTTTTTACACAAGAGCTATAGTTATTCCTTACGTTTCAGCGCCATACCCTTCATCCTTCACGTTGCGGGTGCGTTAGCTGCATTCGCTCACCCGGATCACTTACTTTTGTAAGCTCATCGGGACGCGCTTATTTGCTGCCTTCCCGCCACTCGAATGATTTTGGGTATGCATTTGCTCGCTTTTGACTGAGGGATCTCATCAATGCCATTGCCATTCCGTCGCTCCTTGTTTGCCTCCTCGTTACTCCTTGCTATCACCTCTTCGGCTTTTGCCGCTCCCGCAGGAAATCTGCCTTTGATGCCGTGGCCGCAGCAGGTGGAGGTTGCGCCGCAGGCAGGGAAATGGGCGGTGGATAACAGCCTGTCGATTGCGGTCAGTGGCGACGACCTTGGCTCATCGGTGACTCGCTGGCGGGATCGCATCGAGCAGCAAACCGGCTGGACGCTACAACCGGAGCCGACCGACGCCAAACAGAGCAAAATCCAGATTGTGATTAAGCACAAGGTCGCCGCGCTGCCACAGCCGGACAGCGATGAAAGCTATCAACTGGACGTTACGTCGCAGGGTGCGACGATCACCGCTAATACCCGTTTCGGCGCGTTGCATGGGATGGAAACGCTGTTGCAGTTATTGCAAAACGACGGGGAAAATACCTTCCTGCCGCTGGTAAAAATTGAGGATAAACCGCGTTTTGCCTGGCGTGGCGTACTGCTTGATTCTGCCCGCCACTTCTTACCGATTGACACCATCAAGCGCCAGCTCGACGGCATGGCGGCGGCGAAGCTGAACGTGCTGCACTGGCATTTAACCGATGACCAAGGCTGGCGCTTTGCGTCGGAGCACTATCCGAAGCTGCAACAACTGGCCAGCGACGGCGAGTTTTATACCGTGGCCGAAATGAAAGACGTGGTGGCTTACGCCACGGCGCGCGGCATTCGCGTGGTGCCGGAAATCGACATGCCGGGCCACGCTTCGGCGATTGCCGTGGCTTACCCAGAGCTTATCAGCGCACCCGGTCCCTATAAGATGGCGCGCGAGTGGGGCGTGCATGAAGCAACGCTCGATCCGACCAATGAGCAGGTCTATCAATTCGCTGACACCCTGGTCAGCGAACTGACCGCCATCTTCCCAGACCCCTATCTGCACATCGGTGGCGATGAAGTCAAAGACACCCAATGGGTGAATTCCAAGGCCATTCAGGCCTACATGAAAAAGCATAATATTGCCGACAGCCACGCCTTACAGGCGGCGTTCAATAAACGCTTACAGGTTATTTTGCAGAAACATCATCGCAAAATGGTCGGTTGGGATGAGATTTTCCACCCTGATCTGCCGCACGATATTGTGATCCAATCCTGGCAGGGGCCGGATTCGCTGGGTGCCAGTGCGCAGCAGGGCTATCAGGGGATTTTGTCGACCGGCTTCTATCTCGACCAGCCGCAAAGTTCGGCCTATCACTATCGTAATGAAGTGCTGCCGCAGCCGCTCGGCGTGGATCAACACGTGGCGGAAGGCGAGAAAGCACAAAGCTGGGCATTCAATATGCCGCGCCTGAAAGGCAAACCGGTGGACGGCAGTTTCACACTGATTGAAGGCAAGCAGGGCTGGCGTGGATTTATCGATTTTGGCGGCAAAACGCGCCGCGCGGTGCGTGATGTGGTCTGGCAACCGGACGGCAAAGTCAGCTTCGCGGTGGATACCTGGATGGGCGATACGCGCCCGGTCCTGACCCTGAAAGACGGCAAATTCGACGGCTACTTCCTGATTGGTAATGCGCGTTATCCGGTGACCGGCAGCCCGCTGGCCGAAACGCCCAAAGGCATGCCGCCAGTGGTGCCTGACGCCAACGCCATGAAAAATATTCTCGGTGGCGAAGCGGCGCTGTGGCAGGAAAACATCACCTCGCAACTGCTTGATCTCAAACTCTGGCCGCGTGGTTTTGTGGTCGCCGAGCGCCTGTGGTCAGCCGAGGACGTCAAAGATATCGACAACATGTATCAGCGTCTGGACAAAATCGACGCCTGGTCAGCGGTGTCGGTCGGCCTGCAACAGCACGCTGAAACCACGCGCCTGATGACCCGTCTGGCGAACAGTCCTGAGATCACCCCGTTGCTGACGCTCTCGACGGCGCTGGAGCCCGCGCAGTATTACACCCGCCAGCACCTGAAGTTCCAGGCTGGGAATTATCATCAGTTTGAGCCGCTGAACCGTCTGGCGGACGCCCTACCGGCGGAAAGCAACGCGGTGCGCGCGCTGGATAATCAGGTTAAAGCGTTGCTGGCAGATGCCAAAGACGCGCAGGCGGCGACGGCGATCCGTACGCAACTGACCTTGTGGCAGGCCAATACGGCGCAGGTTCAGCCGATCCTCGCGCAAAACTATGTGCTCAAACCGGTGCAGCCGGTGGCGGAACAGGTGAATCAGTTGGCGGGGTTAGGCCTGCAATGGCTGGATAAAATTCAGAAAGGTGAAACCATCAGCGCACAAGAACGCCAGCAGGGGCAGGCGCAGTTGGATAAAGCCGCGCAGCTTCAGGACGAACTGGTGATCGCGGCGGTCTACCCGCTGGAAAGGCTGTTGCAGGGCGTTAAATAACGTCTCAGCGTTACCTTAAAAATGCGCCATGGCTGATTCAGCATGGCGCGTTTTTAATAATGATATCGGCAGGCTGCAATAAGGATCGCATCGTCCGCAATGGCGAAGACTAAGCGATGTTCCTCGGTGATGCGCCTTGACCAGAATCCTGAAAGGTTATGTTTTAAAGGCTCCGGCTTTCCCTTCCCCTCAAACGGCTCTCTCTGAATATCCTTAACGAGTTCGTTAATCCGCTTAACTATTTTTTTATCCGTTTGCTGCCAGTAGAGATAATCATCCCATGACTGGCTGGAGAAGGTGAGTTTCAATCAAGCAACTCCCTCTCAACGCCTTTGCCTGTACGCAATTCTTCAATGGAATCCATCAAATGGCGGGCGTTAGCTGGCGAACGCAGCAAGTGGGCTGTCTCTTCCAGTGATTCATATTCTTCTAGCGACATTAAGACACAAGGCGCGCCGTTCTGACGAGTGATCAAAATCGGTGCTCGATCTTCAGCAGCTTGTACCATCGTCGCAGAAAGATTCTGACGAGCCTCGCTGTAACTGACCGTTCTCATCGTGATCTCTTTTATGGTTGAAAACTGCATTCATTGTACTTCAACCTGTACAATTGAACAATAACCTGTACAGGTTGTTATTAAAACGTCACGCCTTCTGACAGGCCGCGGCTGTAAACAACACGTCGGTAGAGGAGTTCAGCGCCGTTTCTGCTGAGTCCTGCACGATGCCGATGATAAAGCCGACCGCCACCACCTGCATGGCGATGTCATTGGGAATACCAAACAGGCTACAGGCCATCGGAATTAACAGCAAAGACCCACCCGCCACGCCGGAGGCGCCACAGGCACAGACCGCCGCCATCACGCTTAATAACAGCGCCGTCAGGATATCCACTTCAATGCCGAGCGTGGTCACGGTTGCCAGTGTCAGCACCGTAATGGTGATCGCCGCCCCCGCCATATTGATGGTGGCACCGAGCGGAATTGACACCGAATAGGTATCTTCGTCCAGCCCCAGTTTGCGGCACAGATTCATGTTCACAGGAATATTGGCCGCAGAACTGCGGGTGAAGAAGGCGGTAACGCCGCTTTCACGCAGGCAGGCGAACACCAGCGGGTACGGATTGCGGCGCGTTTTGGCATAGACAATCAGCGGGTTGAACACCAGCGCGACCAGCAACATACAGCCGACCAACACCACCAGCAAATGGGCGTAGTCATATAACGCACCGAAACCACTGGTCGCCAGCGTTTCAGCCACCAGCCCGAAAATCCCCAGTGGTGCAAAGCGGATCACCGCACGAACGATTTTGGTCACGGCGTCGGACACGTCAGTGACCAACGCTTTGCTGCTTTCAGCCGCGTGGCGCAGCGCCAGTCCCAGACCAATTGCCCACGCCAGAATGCCGATGTAGTTAGCGTCAATCAGTGCGCGGAACGGGTTAGCGACGATGCTCATGACCAAGCCTTTCAGCACGTCAACAATGCCGCCCGGCGGGGTGATTTCCACATTAGCGATTTTGAGATCTAACGTGGAAGGGAACATGAAACTGACGATAACGGCGATAAGCGCTGCCGAGAAGGTGCCGAAAAGATACAAAAACAGAATCGGCCCGAGCTGGGTTTTACGCCCAATCGGGTGATTCATAATCGACGCGGTAACCAGTACCAGCACCAGCAGCGGGGCGACCGCTTTCAGTGCACCGACAAATAAACTGCCGAGTACCCCGACGGAGGCCGCCGCCGTCGGCGCAAGCCAAGCGAGAAGAATACCGGCCAGCAGGCCGACAAGGATTTGTTTAACCAGACTGCCGTGCAGGATGCGTTGAATGAGCGATGGGGAAGTGTGTGTTTGCATGATATTTCCTTTTTTATGATGACACCGTTCTCAGTCCCGAGAGGTGGTCTAGCAAGAATCTAGCTGAAAAAAGAAACGGGCACTTTTAGGTGCCCGTTTTCACTGCGAATAATGCGAGCTATGCCCGATTATTTTTCTAATTTTGCGCGGTCAGCACGGCGATTCACCCAGGTATTGATCAGCAAGGTAGTGACCAAAATGGTGGCGATCACGCCCAGCGAGACGCCGACCGGAATATGGAACACGTCGAGCAGCAGCATTTTGATACCGATGAAAATCAGGATCACCGCCAGACCGTATTTCAGCATGGAGAACCGCTCTGCCACGCCTGCCAGCAGGAAGTACATGGCGCGTAAGCCGAGAATAGCGAACAGGTTGGAGGTCAGTACGATGAACGGGTCCGTGGTCACGGCGAAAATCGCCGGAATGCTGTCGACCGCAAAAATCACGTCGCTCAGCTCGACCATGATCAGCACCAGCAGCAGCGGCGTGGCGAACAACAGGCCGTTGCGGCGCACGAAGAATTTCTCGCCCTGTAGCTCATCGGTCATGCGCATTTTACTGCGGATCCAGCGGATCATCGGCTTCTCGCCAATCTCGCCGTCATCCTCTTTCGCCAGCGCCATTTTGATCCCGGTGAACAGCAGGAATGCGCCGAAAACATAAAGTATCCAACTGAACTGGCCGACCAGCCAGCTACCGGCGAAGATCATTCCGGTACGTAATACAATCGCGCCCAGCACGCCGTAAACCAGCACGCGGCGCTGCAAATTGGCGGGCACCGAGAAGTAGCTGAACAGGATCAACCAGACGAAGACGTTATCCACCGCCAGCGCTTTTTCCAACAGATAACCGGTCAGGAACATCAGCGCCTGTTTATCGGCGACCTCGCGACCAAACTCACCGTTGAGATACCACCAGAAGCCGTAGTTAAACAGCAGCGACAGGCCAATCCACACCAGTGACCACAGCGCGGCGCTTTTCATGGTCATCACCTGCGCGCCTTTTCGGCCCTGTAAAAACAGGTCGACCGCTAGCATAATCACCACCACCACGGCGAAACTGCCCCACAACATCGGGTTCCCGACGGAATTCATCATCATCCAATCCTCGAAAAAAAATCAAAAAAAACGGCCACGTCAGAAGACGTTAGCCGCTCTTTACTGAGCTATAAGCAAACCTCGCCTGACGGCAAGGTCTCACTTACAACCCTGATGAATGATTGGGTTGCCCGGTAACCGGGTGGCTGAGACGACGCTTTTGGCGTGGGTCCAGACACCGTAATGACGATTATCCGACGAAGAAGTTACTCCCCTTTGCGTGGCAGAAAATAATTCAAAATATTTCGTCTGTCAAACATTCTGAAATATTGTCACCGAATTACCCCGCCAATGCTTGGCGCTTGCCGAGCGCCGCCACAAACGACAGCAATAAGCCCTGCGCCAGCGGCGTGTCACTGAGGTGCTGTAATTTCTCAGCATAGTCGACGTTATCCTCGAACGCCTGTGCGTCGAGCCACTGCAGATAGGTTTTCATCACTGAACCCGAAAATTCAGGATGGAATTGCGTACTGATGGCGTTCGGGCCATAGCGCAGGATTTGATGCGGATCGGCGGACGATGCGGCCAGCACCGTGGCGCAGGCAGGGGGCGTGATCACCGATTGCAAATGGATTAAATTGGCCACAAAACGCGGCGGAAGTTGCGACGCCAGCGGATCCTGTTGGCCGCTCGCTGTCAGTTCTACTTCAATGGTCCCCACTTCGATACCGGTGCTGAGATAATCCACTTCACCGCCCAGCGCGTAGGCCATCAACTGGTGTCCGTAGCACGCGCCAAACAGCGGCAACGCTTGCAACATCGCCTGACGTACCCAATCCGCGGCGTATTCGCTCCAGTCGAGATGTTCCGTCACCATGCTGCGTGAACCGGTGATGATCGCACCGCAATAGTTTTCCGCTGGCAGCGGGCGCTCACCGGCCTGTAAATCCACCACCTGTACCTGTCGGGGGTCAATATCACCCTGACGCAGGAACATCTGCGGGAAATTACCGTGAACATTCTGTATCGGTTCCGGGGCGTGGCCGGTTTGTAAAATAAGAAGAGGTTTTAGAGTCGCTGCCATCGTTTTCATCTCAAGGTTATTCGTTATTGATCCGCAAGGCTGTCTGCCGGAAATACTACGCCGGTCTGACGGCGGATTTCGGTCAACAGTTTCGCGGTAATTCTTGATACTTCGAGCCCCGGATGGCCAACAAACTGGCTATCGACCAGCAGCGCAAAGGTTTCGGCTTCGTACAGCATGGTGTTGATGTGCTGTGGCTGGGTGAGGTCGAGCTTCTGGCTGCCGCGTGGGATCAGGCTCAGCGTCTGGCACTCGGAGATTTTCTCCATCTGCAAGGTGCCTTCCTCGCCCTGAATTTCGCTGGCTAAATGCGAGTCGGCGATTTTCGAATGGTTGATCACCACTTCAAAATCATCGGCATAGGTCAGCACCACGGTGCCTTGCCCATCGACGCCGCTCTTTAGCAAGGTTGCCGAGGCCGTGACCGACAGCGGTTCACCAAACAGCGACACCGTGCTCGCCAGACAGTAATAACCGATGTCCATAATGGAGCCGTTGGAAAACGCCGGATCGAAGGTGTTCGGGTTCTCGCCCGCTAAATAACGCGGATAGCGCGACGAATACTGGCAATAGTTGAAGATGGCTTTGCGCAGTTTACCAATGCGGTTCAGCGCCCCTTTCATATGCAGGAAATTGGGCAAATAGGCGGTTTTGAACGCTTCAAACAGCACGACGTTGTTTTCGGTCGCACAGCTAATCATCCGTTCAGCTTCTTCGAGATTGGAGGAGAGCGGCTTTTCGCAAATAACGTGTTTTTGGTGGCTGAGGAACAATATCGATTGCTGGCAGTGCAGCGAGTTCGGGCTGGCGATGTACACGGCGTCGATTTCTTTCGACGCCGCCATGGCGTCCAGCGAGTCAAAATAGTGTTCCACCGGATACTCTTCGCCGAAGGCTTTTGCACCGTCCAGCGTGCGCGAATAAATCGCGGTTAACTTCATTTTTCCACTTTCATGGGCGGCGTCAATAAAACGCTGGGTGATCCAATTAGTGCCAATGATGCCAAAGCGAATCATAGTCATCCCTAGAGGTTAGTTACGAGTACAACTTACCGAATATCTCCAGATGCGTGAGATACATGCGCGTGTCGAATTCTAACTGGTGGTAATCCGGTGCCATATGACAGCACAGGCTGTAGAACGCCTTGTTGTGATCTTTCTCTTTAATATGCGCCAGTTCATGGACCACGATCATTTTCAAAAAAGCTTCCGGCGCGGTTTTAAACACCGTCGCCACGCGGATCTCCGCTTTGGCTTTCAGCTTGCCGCCCTGAATGCGTGAAATGGCGGTATGCAGGCCGAGGGCGTGTTTCATGACGTGGATTTTATTGTCGTAAGCCACTTTGCTGAGCGGCGACGAACTGCGTAAATATTGATTCTTCAAATCCAGCGTAAATTGATACAGCGCTTTGTCGGTAGTGAGTTCGTGCGGCTGCGGATAGCGCGCCAGCAAAACCTGACCGAGACGTTGCTGGTCGATTAACTGACGCACCTGAGTCTGAAGAGACTCGGAATAGCCTTGCAGATAGGTCAATTCAGGCATAACTGTTTGCTTTAGCTC
>Ga0105856_1000090_pt1 | contig 47093 bp, 37 predicted proteins | sample OrgsoiDNA_201060_FD_89681 | JGI IMG/M metagenome (GOLD analysis project Ga0105856, IMG submission 89681) | Permafrost soil microbial communities from the Arctic, to analyse light accelerated degradation of dissolved organic matter (DOM) -... | ecosystem: Environmental > Terrestrial > Soil >...
ACGACTGACGTAATCCACCGGCCGGCGGTTGTCCGGATCGACCAGGGTAAAGTCCCAAAAGTCGTCGCCCTGATAGAGGTCCGGCACCCCTGGCACTGTCATGCGCAGCAAGGTTTGCGCCAATCCATTCAACGCGCCCGGCGCGGCAATCGCCTGGGCGGCTTCACCGAGGGCCGAACGCAACGGCTGACCTTCGGCGCTGAGCAACAGACGATTGAGGAAGGCTTCACAGGCCTGTTCGTAAGCGTCGTTCGGCGCGCTCCAACTGCTTTGCAACTTGGCCTCGCGCAGGGCTTTTTGCTGCCATTGCCACAGGCGTTTAGCATAGTCCGCAAGCGCCGTTTGATCGACGCTGCTCAAGGTCAGCGGCCAACTGCCGAGGATCGCTTGATAGAGAATCAACTCGTCGCCTGCCGAAGGCGCGCTGTCGTCGGTGCGCAGTTCGCGGGCCAGGGTACGCCAGTGTTCGACGTGTTCGACGTACCAGCCGCTGCGTTCGCTCAACACCGCGAGCCGTGCGCGGGTGTCTTCGCCGCGCTTGTGATCGTGGGTCGCGGTGGCCAGCAAATTGTTGGGGAAGGCTTCGAAGCGTTGTAGGCAGGCTTGGTGGAAGTCACTGACCGGCGCACTGAACTGTTCGGTGCTGAACCCCACGTCATTGCGCGACAGCAACACCGCCGAGCGATAGAACGCGGTGTCTTCCACTGCCTTGGCTGCGGCCGGCGACGTCAGTTGCTGAAAGCGCACGCAAGCGTGTTTGAGGATCTTGCGTTGACGACCCACCGGGCGTTTGCGCCAGGGCTCGCCGCCGAGCCAGCCGGCCAGGCAATCGAGCACCGGCCAGTCGGCCTCACCCAGGGTCTGGCGCGCACCGTCCAAGGCTTGCTGAAAAAACACATCGTCTTCAGCGCAGCGGCCATGAGGGCTGATATAGGTTCGGTACACCGGGAAGTGCACGATCAATTCCTGCAACGCCCGGCGAATCGCGCCGAGGGTCAGGTCGCGGGTCATCAGGTCATCCCGGGCCACTTGCAGCAAGGCTTGGGCGACGCTTTCGAAATCCCCGGCCAGCGAACCGTTGAGGATCTGCTGGCGCGCCAATCGCGCTTCCTGGATGAACTCGGCGGGCCGTTCGCTGTGGCGGCTCCACAGTTCACCCAAGGGTTCGGCACCTGCCGGATCATGTTGCAGCAGCGACAACTGGTTCATGAATTCATAACCGGTGGTGCCATCCACCGACCAGTCGCGGTGCAGGGTTTCGCCTTCGCCGAGGATCTTCTCGACGTAGATCGGCAAGTGCCGTTGCGGTGACAGACTGTCGACCCGACGACGCAGTTTGCGGCAATAACCCCGCGGGTCGGCGAGGCCGTCGATGTGGTCGATGCGCAAACCGTCCACCAGGCCTTCGGCAATCAGCTCGAAGATTTTCGCGTGGGTGGCTTCGAACACTGCCGGGCGCTCGACGCGCAAACCGCCGAGTTCGTTGACATCGAAAAAGCGCCGCCAGTTGATGTCATCCGCCGCCGTGCGCCAACTGGCCAGACGATAACTCTGGCGCTCCAGCAGGTTGTGCAGGTTCTGGAAACCTTCCGGGTTGAGCGAGTCGTAGGCGCCGAGCTGCTGTTCGATGGCGTGCAGTATCGCCGGATCACCGGCCAGTTCTCGTAGTTCCTCTTGCAGAGGAATTGCCAGGCCGTGGGCGTCGGTCTGGTAGCTCAGGGCGGCGAAGCGGTCGGCGAGAAACTTCAGTTGTTCGGTTTGTTCGGCGTTCAGTCGTTCGTCAGGCTTGAGCAGTTCGCCGTAGTTAGCCGGGCAGATCGGAAAGTGATGGTCGTAATGCTCGACATAAAACGCGCCGTGTCCGGCATCGAAACGCAGGGGCAGGGTGCCGTCCTGCAACGCGACGCCGTAGTCGCTACCCAGGAATGGCAGCAGTAACTGGCCTTCCATCAGCGGGTCGGGTGAATGCCACTGGATGTCGAAAAACTCGCCGTAGGGACTCAAGCGTCCCCATTCCAGCAAGTCCAGCCACCACGGGTTGTCACTGCCGCCGACGGCCATGTGGTTGGAGACGATGTCGAGGATCAGGCCCATCTGTTGCTGGCGCAGCGCATTGACCAGCCGCCGCAATGCCGCTTCGCCGCCCAGCTCCGGGTTGACGGTAGTCGGGTCCACCACGTCGTAGCCGTGCATGGAACCGGCCCGGGCGCTGAGCAGCGGCGAGGCGTAGACATGGCTGATGCCCAGGCTGGCAAAGTACGGCACCAATGGCACCGCATCGTCGAGGGTAAAGCCTTTATGAAATTGCAGCCGCAGGGTCGCCCGCAGCGGTTGGATAAACGCTTGATTCATTGGTCACGCTCACCCGCCTGAAGTCGCGCGCAGGCGAGCAGTTCAAGGCGTCGGGCGGCGTCCGGGTCATCGAGCAAGGCTTCACTGTTGCCGGGCAGGCGCCGCGACCAGTTGGGGTGCGTGTCGGTGGTGCCGGGCAGGTTGGCTTGCTGCTCGATGCCGAGGGCATCTTCCAGCGGCAGCAATACCAGCGGCGCCCGGGTATGGCCAAGGAAGCGAATCGCGGCGTCGAGCACCTGATCGGTTTCGTGGTGTTCTTCACGGAAATTCTGCGGATCTTCGCTCAACACCCGGCGCAAGCCTTCGCGCTCGCGTTCGCGGTGATGCCGCCACTCGATCTCGCTGTTGGCGTCGATCAGGCCAAGCCGGGAATTCCAGTCGATGTCGTGACCGTGCCACCAGCCGTTGATCGTTGGCAAATCGTGAGTGCTGGTGGTCGCGAGGGCGTTGTCCGGCCAGTCGAGGATCGGTTTGAAATGGGTGTTGTCTTGTTCAAACAGCAACACGCGCATGCCGAGGATCGCGCGGGCGATGAGTTTTTCCCGCAGGCCGTCGGCCACCGTGCCGAGGTCTTCGCCGAGGACAATCGCCTGATGCCGATGGGATTCGAGGGTCAGCAAACGCAGCAAGTCGTCCACCGGGTAATACAGATAAGCGCCGTCGGCGGGCGGCGCATCGTTTGGGATCACCCACAATCGTTGCAGGCCCATCACGTGGTCGATCCGCAGACCTCCGGCGTGGGCGAAATTGGCGCGCAGCATTTCGATGAATGCGCGAAAGCCGTTGCGTACCAAGCCTTCCGGGGAAAACGCGGAAATCCCCCAGCCCTGGCCGGAACGGTTGAGGATGTCCGGCGGTGCACCCACGGTCAGCGACGCGAGCAGTTCGTCCTGACGGCTCCAGGCCTGGCTACCACCGCCGTCGGCGCCAACCGCCAAGTCAGCCACCAGCCCGATGCCCATGCCTGCGCTGACAGCTGCGGTTTGGGCCCGCGCCAGGCAGCGGTCGATCAGCCATTGGCAGAAGGCGAAGAAGCCGATGCGTCCGGAGTTTTCCTCGGCGAAGTCGGCGAGGGCGGCGCTGCGCGGGTCTTGCCATTGTTCGGGCCAGTGGCGCCAGTCCAGGTCTTCACCGCGGGCGGCGCGGGCCTCTTGAATGGCTTCGAAACGGCAGTGGTTTTCCAGGGCTTCGCCGCCGGCATGGCGGAAGCTGCTGAAGTCTTCGTGCAGCGGATGTTCGCCCTGGACGAACCCTTCGTAGAGCGCTTGCAACAGCTGATGTTTGACTTCGGCAGCGACCGGCCAGTCGATCAGGGGCAGGGCTTCCAGGTGTTGCAGTTGTTCGGCCAACCCGGTGGCGTCAATCGCATCGCGCAAGGCGCGTTCACCGAGGATCGCTCCCGGTGCGGCGTAGAGGCTGTTGAGGAATAAACGGCTGGACGGTGAATACGGGCTGTAACGATGGGTGTCGCTGCTGAACATCGCGTGCATCGGGCTGATGGCCAATGCCTCGGCACCGCGTTCACCGGCGACACGGGCCAGGTCTTCAAGGGCTTGGGTATCGCCGAAGCCGCCATCGCCGGTGCGGCGCAACGAATACAACTGCACGCTCAGGCCCCAGGTGCGCGGGATCGGGCTGTCGACTGCATCGCCGACGCTGTAGCAGCGCTCGGGGGCCACGGCCAGGGTGAAGGATTGTCCGTCGATGCTGACGTGTTGATAGCCAACCGGGATCAAGCCCGGCAGGATCGCTTCGGCATCGAGTTTCAGGTGCAGGCGCGAACCGTCTTCGAGATGGATTTCGCACGGCGTTTCAGGTTCGAAATAGCGGCTCAGGTCGAGGCCAGCGCCGATGTCGGCGGTGATCAGCGGCGGCAGGAAACGGGTCTGTTGCACTTGCTGCAATTGCAGCAGGCTGGCGTCGATTTCCTGGGCGCTGCCGGCCGGATGACCGAGCCCGGTCAGTACCGAGCGCAGCACCGCAGGGGCGACTTTTTGCGGACGGCCGTTGGCGTCGATCCAGTCGACTGCCAGGCCAGCACGGCTGGCCAGTATTTCCAATTGCGCATCGCTCATAGGCGCTCTCCATCCGGGGGTAGCAAAGGGGTTGCGGCCGTGAGGCTGACTAGGGCGCTATACGGTGCGAGATTGCTCTGGTGCAACAGGTCGGACGCGGGTGGGTGTTCGAACAGCAGCAAAGCATCGGCCTGTGATAGGTGGACCACAGGCGCTGCGCTGAGGTTCAGGTCGATGCGCAGCAGACTGCCGTCGCCCAGTCGCCAGCGCGCCGTCACCGCACCTTCGGCCAGCACCTCGGCGCCCAGGGCTTGAGCGCCGGGCAAGTGCGGCGAGATGTGCCGATGACGCAGTTGCAGCAATTGCCGGTAAAGGTCGTGCATCGCCTGCTGCGCCGGGTCGCCAGCGTGCCTGGGCTGCGACGCTTCGAAGGTCTGCGGCGCATTCGGGTCGGGGATCTGTGCGCGTTTGACAGGATCTTTGAAGGCGCTGAATGCGGCGAACTCGTTGCGTCGACCTTCGCGCACCAATTCGGCCAGTTCGCCGTGGTGGCTGGTGAAAAACAGGAAGGGCTGCTCGGCGGCGAACTCGTCCCCCATGAACATCAGCGGAATCATCGGCGACAACAGCAGCAACGCGGTGGCGGCTTTCAACGCCTCGGGATGCGCCAGTTGATGCAACCGTTCGCCAAAGGCGCGATTGCCGATCTGGTCGTGGTTTTGCAGAAACAGCACAAACGCGCTCGGCGGCAAGTGGCCGCTGGGCTCACCGCGCGGCGTTCCGTGGCGGGTGATGTGGCCCTGGAACACGAAACCCTGGCTCAGGCAACGCGCCAGTTGCTCGGTAGGGTTTTGAGCATAGTCGGCGTAATAGGCGTCGGTTTCGCCGGTCAGCAGAACGTGCAGGGCGTTGTGGCCGTCGTCGTTCCACTGCGCATCGAAACCTTGCTCCAGCAGGCTGGCCTGGTTGTGTTCGTTTTCCACGGTCAGCCACACATGCCGGCGCGGGTCGGTCTGATGGCGTACCCGTTGCGCCAGTTCTTGCAGAAAGTCCGGGTCTTCGATGGCGTGCACCGCGTCCAGGCGCAATCCGTCGAAGCGGTACTCCAACAACCACATCAGCGCGTTATCAATGAAGAAGTCCCGCACCTCGCGGCGGCGGAAGTCGATGGCCGCGCCCCATGGGGTGTGTTTGTCCTCGCGGAAAAAGCCCTTGGCGTAGCGATGCAGGTAATTGCCGTCGGGGCCGAAGTGGTTGTAGACCACGTCGAGAATCACCGCCAGGCCATGGCCGTGGGCCGTGTCGATCAGGTGTTTGAGTTGTTCGGGGGAGCCGTAGGAGGCTTGGGGCGCGTAGGGCAGAACCCCGTCGTAGCCCCAATTGCGCTCACCGGGGAATTGCGCCAGTGGCATCAGTTCGATCGCGGTGATGCCCAGTTCGACAAGGCGCGTCAGGTGTTGCTCGACTTCACTGAAACCGCCGAGGGCTCCGACGTGCAGTTCGTAGATCACCGCTTCATTCCACGGCCGACCTTGCCAGGCGGCGTGTTGCCAGTGGTAGGCGAGGGGATCGACCACCACGCTGTGGCGGTCGAGGTCCCCGGCCTGGGCGCGGGAGGCCGGGTCGGGCACCTCCAGTTCACCATCGATGTTGTAGCGGTAACGCGTGCCGGCCGGGCAACGTGTCTTGATCACGAACCAGCCGTTGGCCTGGGGCAGCAGCGGCAAGGACTGTCCGTTTTCCAGTTCGACACTGACGTAAAACGCATCTGGCGCCCACAAGGCAAAACGCGTGTGTTCTGCGTCCAGCATGATTGCGCCGTGGGGCCAGGTCTCAAGGGTCCGTAACGGCATCGTTGAAAACCTCGTGTTATTTGTGACCCGATTTACCCAGGGCTTTAGCCACCAATTGTTCGTAGAGTTCGGCGTAGGGTTCGACCGCTTTGCACCAGTTGAACGGCGCAGCCATGGCGCGGCAACGCATGGCGTGCAGCAGGTCGGGGAAGGCGAAGACCTTGAATGCGCGGCCCACAGCTTCGCGGTAACTCTCAACGGTGGATTCGTCGAACAGGAAACCGGTCACGCCGTTTTCGATGGTGTCGGCCAGGCCGCCGGTATTCCGTGCCACCGGCAACGAGCCGAAGCGCTGGGCGTACATCTGGCTCAAACCGCAAGGTTCGTAACGCGAAGGCATCAACAGGAAATCGCTGCCGGCGAACATGCGGCGGGCGTCGGTTTCATTGAAGCCGATGCGCACGCCAACCTGGCCAGGGAAGCGCAGGGCCAGCACCCGCATGGCTTGTTCTTCTTCCGGTTCGCCACGGCCGATGATTGCGATCTGGCCGCCGTTTTCGACAATGAATTCGGCCACGGCTTCGGTAAGGTCCAGACCTTTCTGGTAGACAAGGCGCGATACCACGGCGAACAGCGGACCTTCGGATGCTTCCAGGCCGAACAGCTCGCGCACGTGAGCGGCGTTGACGGCTTTACCGTCCCAGTCGCCGATGGTGAACGGGCAGAACAGGTGCGGGTCGGTGGCGGCGTCCCAGCTCTCGTCGATGCCGTTGGGAATCCCGCTGAGCAGGCCTTGCTGGGTCTTGGCGGCAAGAAAACCGTCGAGGCCGCAGCCGAAGGCAGGCGTAGTGATTTCCTGGGCGTAGGTGGCGCTGACCGTGGTGATGTGGCTCGAATAAGCCATGCCGGCCTTGAGGAACGACATCTTGCCGTAGAACTCCATGCCTTCCTGTTGCAGTGCGTGCATCGGGATGCCCAGTTCCGGGCAAGAGCCGAGGCTGGTGACGCCCTGATAGGCCAGGTTATGGATGGTGAATAGGGTTGGGGTGCGCTGCCCGCGCCAGTGCATATACGCAGGGGCCAGGCCGGCTGGCCAGTCATGGGCGTGCACCAGGTCCGGGCACCAGTGGATTTGCGCGAGGTTGGCGGCGATATCGGCAGCGGCCAGCCCCAGGCGGGCGAAACGGATGTGGTTGTCCGGCCAGTCGCGGCCGTTGTTGGCGCCATAAGGCGAGCCTTCGCGCTCGTAGAGTTCGGGGCAGATCAACACGTAGATGACCAGGCCATCAGGCATGTCCATGCGCCCGATCTTGCAGGGCGGCAATGCGGCATGACCGCCGAGTTCACCAATGATGTGGATCGGATTTTCGCTGTGCAGCACTTGCGGATAACCGGGGATCAGCACACGAACGTCGTGCAAATGAGCCATGGCTCGCGGCAGCGCAGCGGAGACGTCACCCAGGCCACCGGTTTTCACCAGGTCGGCGATTTCCGAGGTCACGAACAAGACTTTCTTCTTGTTGGGATTCTGACTGGCGACCGGTACAAGTGCCTTGGGGATGCTGATTGCCTTGCTGCTCGGGGCATTCACGGCGCTCGATTCGCCGACCTGCTGATGAGCACGTTCTCCCTGAATATCTAAAGCCGCACTGATCATATGAATCTCCCGTGTTGTTGATCTAATTCTAGGTCTGGCACAAACGGTGTTCGTGGCCAAATCCTGTGGCCGGGCGCAAACGCGCTACGCATCGGTGAGCAAACGCTGCCAATACGCTAAAGCACAAAGGCTGGAGGGGCTGTTGCAAGGATTGCACCAGTCGGAACGCACCTGTCTCTAAGAGGACTCTTCGCTACAGGTAAAAGTTTCGACTTTTTTTCCGCTTTGTGACCGACCGGTTTAGACCCGCGAAATCAGTCTAGGCCAGAACTTAGAGCGTCACAGGCCAGATGGCAAAATTGTTCGACAATCGGTTTAAAGAGGTACGGACGTACCGACTTGGAGGGCAAACGCACCGACGAAGTGCAGGTTTATTTTTGATCGCGGGCCAAAATGTCACGTGGGAGACACATGAGTGTGCGAAGGGGAAATGGGGTTTTGCACTGTTGTGGTGCGTAGGGTTTGAGGGGTGTGGTGATTGTCAGGGCCTCATCGCGAGCAGGCTCGCTCCCACAGGGGAAGTGTTGTGGACGCACATTTTGTGTACACCCTAGATCCCTGTGGGAGCGAGCTTGCTCGCGATGAACGATGACGCGGTTTCAGCTCAATAAACGAATCGGCGCGCCCGCCGCCCAGGCCTGAACATCCTCGATCATCTGCGAAAAGAACTGCTGGTAATTCTGCCGGCTGACATACCCGACATGCGGTGTGGCCAGCACGTTGTCCAGCGTGCGGAACGGATGCATTTCGGGCAACGGCTCCTGCTCGAACACATCCAGCGCCGCGCCCGCCAGGCGCTTCTTCTGCAGTGCCTTGATCAGTGCCGTTTCATCGACAATCGGCCCGCGTGCGGTGTTGACCAGCAGCGCCGTGGGTTTCATCCAGTCCAGCGCCTGGGCATCAACGATCCCGCGGCTGCGCTCGCTGAGCACCAGGTGTACCGACAGCACATCGGCTTGTTCGAACAGTTCCTGCTTGCTGACGTAGCTCACGCCGGATTCAGCGGCGCGTTCGGCGGTGAGGTTTTCGCTCCAGGCGATTACCCGCATGCCGAAGACCTGACCGAACTGCGCCACGCGTTTGCCGATGCTGCCCAGACCGAGAATCGCCAAGGTCTTGCCGTGCAGGTCGCCGCCCAAGCCTTGCTGCCAAAGACCTGCACGCAGGGCATTGGCTTCGACCATCAGGTTGCGGGTCGCGGCCATGATCAGCGCCCAAGTCAGTTCCGGGGCGGCGTGCTTGTAACTGTCGGTGCCGCTGACCTGAATGCCCAGCGCAGCAGCGGCTTTCAGATCCAGCGCCGCGTTGCGCATACCGCCGGTGACCAGCAGCTTGAGTTTGGGCAGGCGGCGCAGCAGGTCTTCGTCGAAGCGCGTGCGCTCACGCATCACGCAAATCACCTCGAACGCGCCCAGGCGTTCGACCAGTGCGTCGTTGTCGGCCGGGTAGTCATGGATAAAGCTCACCTCGCCGATGCTGTCCAGCACCGACCAGTCCACCACGCCGCTGGCCACGTCCTGCCAGTCATCGATCACCGCAATCTGCACAGCCATCAGCCTTACCTCATCAACGAACAGGGTTGGTTTTGTTCAGCCAGTCGAGCAGGGCCTGATGAAATTGCGTCGGCTCTTCCATCTGCGGTGCGTGGCCCATGCCCGGGAATTCCACCAGGGTCGAGTGTGGAATCAGTTTTGCCACTTGCTTGCCGAGCACGTCGTAGTGACCGAGCTTCGCCTTGACCTCGGGGGTGGCGATGTCGCTGCCGATGGCCGTGGTGTCGGAGGTGCCGATCAGCAGCAAGGTCGGCATTTTCAGGTCCTTGAACTCGTAGAACACTGGCTGGGTGAAGATCATGTCGTAGATCAGCGCCGAGTTCCACGCCACTTGTTTATGCCCCGGGCCTTTGTTCAGGCCGGCGAGCATGTCGACCCAGCGATCGAACTCCGGCTTCCAGCGCCCGGCGTAATAGGTGTTGCGTTCATAGGTGCGGATCCCGTCGGCGGTGACTTTCAGCTCCCGTTCATACCATTGATCGACGGTGCGATACGGTACGCCGAGGGCTTTCCAGTCTTCCAGGCCGATGGGATTGACCAGCGCCAATTGCTCGACTTGTTCCGGGTATTGCAGCGCATAACGGGTGGCGAGCATGCCGCCGGTGGAGTGCCCGACCAAGGTGGCCTTCTGGATGCCCAGGGCCTTGAGTAGCTTCTGGGTGTTGGTCGCCAGTTGCTGGAATGTGTATTGGTAATTGTCTGGTTTGCTGGAGGTGCAGAAGCCTATCTGGTCCGGGGCGATCACTCGGTAGCCGGCCTCGCTCAGGGCCTTGATCGAACTGTCCCAGGTCGCGCCGCAGAAATTCTTGCCATGCATCAGCACCACACTGCGCCCGTTGGCCTTGCCATGGGCGGCGACGTCCATGTAACCCATTTGCAGGGATTTACCCTGGGACTGGAAGGCAAAATGCTTGACCGTGTAGGGATACTCGAAGCCCTGGAGTTCCGGTCCATATTCCGGACCTTCGGCGTGAGCCAGGATGGGTAGAGTGGCGGTCAGCAGCAGGCAGGGCAGCCAGCGTGAGAGGGTCATAGAAGAACTCCGTGGGAAATCTGCGGATGCTGGAAGGGCACGATTAGGGTGACATTAATAACAGGCAATGACTCAATGCCGGTCAGCCAATGCAATCCATGTGGGAGCGGGCTTGCTCGCGAAGAGGCCGGCAGCTTCAAAATAAATGTTGGCTGATACACAGCTTTCGCGAGCAAGCTCGCTCCCACAGTTTTTAACCCATCCAGCCGAGTGTTATCAGGGCCAGCACCGCATAACGGGCGCCTTTGGCGAGGCTCACGATCAGCAGGAATCGCCCCAGGGGCTCACGCATGACGCCAGCCACCAGGGTTAGCGGATCACCGATCACAGGCACCCAACTGAGCAGCAACGACCAATGACCGTAGCGCTGATAATGCTTTCGGGCCGTTTCAAGATGCCGGGGGCTGACCGGAAACCAGCGCCGCTCGCGAAAGCGCTCGATGCCACGTCCCAGCCACCAGTTCAGCAATGAGCCGAGGACATTGCCCAGGGTCGCGACCGCCAACAGTGCCCAGATCCAGTAACGATCGCTGATTAACAACCCCACCAGCACCGCTTCGGACTGCAACGGCAGCAGCGTCGCCGCACCGAACGCCGCAAAAAAAAGCCCGATGTACGCGCCGAACATCAATGGGCGGGGTAGTCCGCCACCACCACGTCGGTGCCGGTCTTGGTCAGGCCGATGACTTGATAGGCGTCGCTCATGCCATCCATTTCCATACCGGGCGAGCCCATCGGCATGCCGGGAGCCGCCACACCCAGCAGATCGTCACGCTTGCTCAGGGCCAGCACTTGCTCGGCCGGCACATGACCCTCGACGAACTTGCCGTTGATCAGCGCCGTGTGGCAGGACGCCAGGCGTGGCGGCACGCCGTGCTGCTGCTTGAACTCGCTCATGTTGGCTTCGACGTGATCCTCGACCTTGAAGCCGTTGGCTTCGAGGTGGCTGATCCATTTTTTGCAGCAACTACAATTGGCATCACGGTGCACTTCGATGGGGATCAGATCGGCGGCCTGGGCCAGGGAGGAGATAAACAGGGCGCTCAGGGCGATCAGACGCAGATGGGTTCGCATGGGAGGATCTCGACTCGGAGGGCGGTCAAAAAAAGAGGCATTTTGACTACTTTAACCAACAAAGAGGGGCGAGAGTGTTTCGAAGTAATGCAGGATGGTGTGATGTACGAGGCTTTCTGTGGCGAGGGAGCTTGCTCCCGTTCGGCGGCGCAGCCGTCGCAAGATCTGAGTGCAGGATCTGTCTGAAGAGGGGCCGCTTCGCAGCCCAGCGGGAGCAAGCTCCCTCGCCACAGGGAGCTTCGTCAGTCAGCTAAAGGGTTAACGAACCTTGAACCGCCCCATGATCGCGCTCACCCGGCTATTCGCTTCCAGCAACTGCTGAGTGTTGAGTTCACTGGCATGACCGCTTTTAACCAACTCATCAACCATATGGCGGATCTGTACCATGCTGCGGTTGATCTCTTCGGTCACGGCGCTTTGCTGCTCGGCGGCGGTCGCAATCTGGGTGCTCAGGCTGTTGATATGGCTGACGGAGCCGGCCATTTCATCCAGGCCGGAGTTGACCCGCGCTGTGGCATCCGCAGCGGATTGGCAGCTGGCCTGGGTGTTTTCCATGGCCGCCACCGAAGAGCTCACGCCTTGGGTCAGGCGTTTGAGCATTTCGTTGATTTCCGAGGTGCTGGCCTGGGTCCGGGCGGCGAGGGCGCGGACTTCATCGGCCACCACCGCAAAGCCCCGGCCCTGTTCACCGGCGCGTGCCGCTTCAATTGCCGCGTTGAGCGCCAACAGGTTGGTTTGCCCGGCAATCGCGCCGATCACCCCGAGAATCTCGGTAATCCGTTGTGCGTCCTGCTGCATGTTTTCAACTTTGTGGGTGGCGCTGGCCACTTCATCAATCAGCGCCACGACACTGCTGGAAGCTTCGCCGACCACAACCCGCGAGCGATCCGCGTGTTCGCTGGCGCGCTGGGTGAAAGCAGCAGTTTCAGCAGCGTTCTGCGCAACACTGTCGGCGGTGGAGCTCATTTCGGTGATGGCAGTAACGGTCTGATCGGTTTCCGAGGCGTGACGCACCAGAATCTGACTGGTGTGCGCGGAAGTGCGTTGCAGGTTGTCCAGACCCGAAGCCATGGCGCCGGTGGCTTGGGTGACTTCGCCAATCATGTTCTGCAAGTAGATGATGAAGGCGTTGACCGAGTGGCCGATGGCGCCCAGTTCATCCTCGGCACGGATGGTGATGCGCTTGGTCAGGTCTGCATCGCCGGCAGACAGTGCGTCGATGTTGGCCTTGAGGATTTTCATGCGATGAATCAGTTGGCGAATCGCGTAGATCTGCAGCAGAACCAACAGAATCACCATCGGAATCTGCAACAGGCTCAAGGTGTTCAATACATCGTCACGTTGAGCGGTGATCAGCTTGGTCGGCAGGGCAGTCGCGAGGAACCACGGCGTGCCTTCGATCGGGCGCATAAAGAAGGTGCTGGCTTCGCCGTTGTTGTCGAATTCGACCCGCTGCGCCTGGTCACGGTTTTGCAGGCCCGCCTTGACCTGGCTGGCGAACGGCGAGTTGCCGGCCAGTTCGCTGATGTTCTTCAGCACGACCGGCCCGCTGATGCGTGAGCTGTTGCTGATGATTTTGCCGTCGGCTTCGACGATCAGCATTTCGGCACCGAGGTCTTTTTCCTTGCGTGCGATCAGATCGTTGAAGAAGCCCAGGGTCACGTCGATGGTCGACACACCGTAGGCCACGCCATTTTTCTGAATGGCCATCGCGCAGTTGGTGCGCGGCTCGGCACTGGCGTCATCCTTATAGGCGGCAGCCCACGCGCACTGACCGCGCGGGGTTTGCATGCCGCCCTTGTACCAGCTCTGGTCGTAGTAGTTGGGCGCGGCGTCGCTGTTCCAGAAGGTGTTGACAGCCAGTTTGCCGGAGCTGTCACGGTGCCAGAAGGTGCTGAACTTGTTGCGTCCCGCTTCACGTTGGCCGGGCAAAGGCCAGATCCCGCCACCAAACACTTTCAGCTCGCCGTACTGGTCCACCAAACCGGGCAGCACCGTATCAATGGCGGCGCTGTCGAGCAGGGGTATGGTCTGGGTGATGCTGCGTTGCTGGGCTTGCACCTTGTTCAGTTCGCCCTGGATTTGCTCGGCAACTTCTGCAATGCGGTTGAGGGCGACCTGTTCTTCGGTATGGCGCAGTTTCGGCGCGACCAACTGGCTGATACCCACCACCGTGAGTACCGAAAGCAGCAGGATGAACAGGACCAGAAACAGCGTGTAGCGAGCCTGAATGGTACGGAATGCGGGCATGGGACCGGTCCTTGTGCTGCGTTTTTATTGTTGGGATTCGGATTTCGAAAATGGCGGGCTTCGAAGCTTTATCGGCCCGCTTGGGGTGAGCTTTAGGTACGGACGTACAAGAAAGGTATTAGGAGGACGGATGGTGAGTAACGGTCTTGGTACAAATAAGCAAGATCAGATGGATATGACAGCGATGCCTCGGCTATACCAAAATGAAAAATATCGTGTAGGCCAATGAAACAGGGGCTTTAGTGATTTGTATCGTAAATGTACAAAAATTGTAAAAAGGCGAAATACTTGTAGGTAGGCATTCTCATCGCGCCGATACTTCCGCGCATTCATCTCGCTTAAACAAGGATTTTTTATGTCGCACGGACATTGGAATATCGTCGCGCTGTCAGGAGCACGGTCATGACTATCGGTCTGGTCGGCAACTGGACTGCCAAACCGGGAGTGCTGCTTCGCCAGGGTTCGCCCAATGCCAAACCAGTAACCCAAAGTGCCAAGGTGCGAGAGATCCTATCCATGGTGGGCACCAATCCGCTGGTGCTCGACCGGGCGAAAATGGATGCTCAATCATTGTTCAAGCAGGTCAAGGGCTTCGATCCGGAAAACATCTCGGTCAAGCAGTTAAGCAACATGAGCACCTACCTGAAGCAGAAGGGCATCATCGGCGATGTGACCGCCCTGACGTTGCTGAACGCAGGCTCCAAATTCGATAAATTCGGTGTTCCGACCGACCCCGATGCGAAGTTCAACGCCCTGGAGTACTTTGCCGTTCAACTGGATAACATCCAGACCAACAACCTCAAGGGCAACAAGTACGCTAACTACCTGGTCCCTGAGTACAAAAAAGCAATCTACGTGCTGCAGAACCTCAAGACCTACGGCGAAAGCAACGGCTCGACGGTCAAGAAGAAGGACAAGTAATCTTCTGACCCGCTCAATACGTTGAACGGGTCAGAAACGGGTTGATCAGCGGTCGAGCATTTGCATCACCGCTTCCGGGTAGCGCAAGCCCGCGGTGGCGTTGGCCGGGAATATCGCTTCCAGCGCCTGCAACTCGCCAGCACTCAGTTTCACCTCCAGCGCTGCGACATTTTCCTCCAGGTATTTACGTTGCTTGGTCCCGGGAATCGGGATCAGGTAATCGCCTTGCGCCAGGACCCAGGCCAACGCCAGTTGCCCGGCAGTCACGCCTTTGTCGGCGGCCAGCGCCTCGACTTGCTGCACCAGTTGCAGGTTTTTCCCGAAGTTCTCCCCTTGAAAACGCGGACTGAAGCGGCGGTAGTCGTCAGCTGCAAAGTCGTCCGGACTTTTCAACGCACCGGTCAGAAAGCCACGGCCCAGCGGGCTGTACGGGACAAAAGCGATGCCCAGGCGCTGACACGCGGCCAGGCAACCGTTGTCTTCCTGATCGCGGCTCCACAGCGAGTATTCACTTTGCAGTGCACTGATCGGATGCACCTTGTGCGCCCGTTCAAGCGTGGCGGCCGATGCTTCGCTCAAACCCAGGTAGCGGACCTTGCCGGCCTTGATCAGCTCGGCCATCGCGCCGACGGTTTCTTCGATGGCTACTTGCGGGTCGATCCGGTGCTGATAGTACAAATCCAGGGTATCCACGCCGAGGCGCTTGAGGGTGCCGTCGATGGACTTGCGAATGTATTCCGGCCGACCGTCGACACCCCGTGCTGAGGGGTTGGCCGGGTCGCGAACGATGCCGAACTTACTGGCGAGGAACACTTGGTCGCGCTTGCCGACGATGGCTTTGCCAATCAGTTCTTCATTGGTATGCGGGCCGTACATGTCAGCGGTGTCGAGCAGGTTAATGCCGAGCTCCAGCGCCCGGTGCAGGGTGGCGGTGGCTTCACGGATGTCGGTGCCGGTGGTGTAGAAATCGGTCATGCCCATGCAGCCCAATCCGATGGCGCTCACTTGCGGTCCGTTCTTGCCCAGTTGACGTGTTTGCATGAGATCAGCTCCTTGAAAATGTGAGCCACCATTGTTCACCTCGACAGAAACCAGATAAACCGGCTAAAGCTGCTATCACTATTCGTTATTTCTAAATAATTACCCACTGAGCCCGAACCATGGACCGTCTCAACGCCATGCGCGTGTTTACCCGGATCGTCGAACTGGGTGGTTTCGCCAAGGCTGCCGACAGCCTACAAATGCCCCGTGCCTCGGTGACCATTCTGATCAAGCAGCTTGAAGCCCATCTGGGTGTGCAACTGCTGCAGCGAACCACCCGGCAGATCAGCCTGACGCTCGACGGCGCGGCGTATTACCCACGGTGCGTGCGTTTGCTGGCGGATCTTGAGGAAGTCGAAGCGGTATTTTCCGCTGCCCGGCACAACCCCAAGGGTTTGCTGCGAGTGGATATGCCGGCGGGGATAGGGCGGTTGATCGTGATCCCTGCATTGCCGCAGTTCACTGCCAGGTACCCGTTGATCGAACTGGAAATCGGTTTGAATGACCGCACGGTAGACCTGATTCGCGAAGGTGTGGACTGCGTGCTGCGGGGTGGTTCGCCCATGGATGACTCGCTGGTGGCGCGGCCGCTGGTGATGCTGGATCAGGTGACCTGCGCCAGCCCCGAGTACTTGCAACGTCACGGCACACCCCAGTGCCTGGCCGATTTGCCGGGCCATCAGATGGTGGAGTATTTCTCTGCTACCACCGGCGCGCGCTTCGGGCTGGAGTTTGTGGTCGAGGGACAGTTGCAGCAACTCGATTTGCCCAAGCAGGTTTCGGTCAACAGCGCTGACGGTTACATGGCCGCGTGTGAGGCCGGGTATGGTTTGGTCCAGGCCCCGTACTATCACGTTGCCCGGCAACTGAAGGAAGGGCGTCTGTGCCAAGTGCTCAGCGACGCACCGCCGCCGGCCATGCCGCTTACGGCGCTGTACCCGCCACACCGCCAGTTGTCCCGGCGGGTGCGGGTATTTGTCGATTGGCTGGTTGAACTCTGTGCACAACCGGGCCAGCACTTTTACCGCAGCGAATCAGGCCGCTGAACGATTGGCCGGGGGATCGCTTGGGTGCTCCAGTGTCCGATGGATGCGTGGGGTTTCAATGGATTGCCATGTATTGCACGTGCTCGGGTTGCGTTAAGAGTAGAAGGCGTCAAGGACCCAAAAACGCGAAAAATCGGCTGTAAGAAAAATGCCCGCAACAGGGCGGGCATTTGTTCAGGGCTGATTAAAAAAGCTATTTTGTCTTACACGTTGTTCAAGGAAATGGACTACCGATGTTCGTAATAACCCGGTCCGCCACGATCATAATGGCGGTCACCGTGCCAGCCTCCGTGGGGGAAAATGATACAGCCGCTCAGGGAAAGTAGAGCGATCAGGGGAATCAGCAGTGTGATTCGACGGAGCATTTCAAAATCCTCATGGTTATCGCCGCGATGAAGCCAAAACACTTCATCGTCTGTAACATGAGACTTCGTTTGCTGCCGTTCATCCCCGTACAAAGGTAGGCGCTTGGCATGCAAGCGGATACAAACCGGATACATTTCAAGGTTCAGGAACCCGCAATGACCCAATCGCAACGTTTGAAATACTCGATTCTGATCTCCCTGGTGGTCCTGGGGATCATGTTCGGCCTTTCGTATCTGCAAAATACAGGGGTCATCAGCGAGAAGCTGTTTCAGTACATCGCCATTGGCGTGGCAGTGATCGTGGTGGTGGTAAATGGCGTGATGCGCCGCAAGGTCAAGCCTTAAGCGACGCACCCGAGGCGGGTTCACCGCAGAGAATGGCAATGGCCTGCGGATGCAGGCTGTAGCTTTTGTCCGGATTGAGCGTGATCACGCCCTCAATGCACAAGCGCTTCAATACCTCCCGCACACTCAGGAAGGACAGGGGAATATCCAGGTCCAGCAAATGTGTGTGTACGCCGCGCACGCCCAGGCTGCGTTCGCTTTCTGCTGCGCTCAGCAAGGCGTCGATGACTTTCAGGCGAATCAGGCTGGTTCTCAGGCCAAAGCTCTTGAGCAGCACTCTGATTCGTTCGTTTGCGTGGCGATCAGTCCTGTGTTCGAACATTCCGGGGCCAGGATTCATGGCAATACCCTTTGACGCACGGCTACCGTCCGTTGGCAGATGCGAGTTGTACATGCAAAAAACTCCTTATCAGAGCCTGATCAGGAAGAAGTGAAGGTGCTCTCCATCATTAAGACGAATGAGCCAAGCAAATCATGAAGGCTGTAATGTAGAAAATTTGTCGATGCCATGTCGGCGGGATGTGATACGGCATCGGGCGAGTGTTTACGGCGCCTAAATTTCCTGATGATTTTTTCGTTCCTAAGGCCAGGCACATTCCGTGTAGATCGCAGGGTGTGATTTTCCTAGGCCAGGTTCGGTGTAGCTGTGTGGGCGTCAAACCGTCCCGATCCTGGTCGTCGTCTTATGCATCAGGAGCGCGCGTGATTATTAGCAGGCAGTTAACCGGGTTAAGTCTTGCAGGTGTGTTGCTGGGGCTCAGCCTTGCGGCAAACGCCCGCAGCCAGCCAGAACCTTCGGCCGTCGATATTCGCCGCACCAGTTTCGGTGTGCCGCACATTCGCGCCGAAAACGAGCGCGGGCTCGGCTACGGTATCGGCTACGCCTACGCTCAGGACAACCTGTGCCTGATGGCCAACGAGATCGTCACCGTCAACGGCGAACGATCACGGTATTTCGGCCCGGATCAATTCACGCTTGAAGAGCGCGCCAACCTGGCCAGCGACCTGTTTTTCAACTGGCTGAACACACCGCAGGCCGTAGCTGGTTTCTGGCAGGCGCAAACCCCTGAAGTACGCGATCTCATCGATGGTTATGTGGCGGGCTACAACCGCTCGCTGGCCGAGCGTCAGGCCCAGGGTTTGCCAGCGCAATGCCAAGGTGACTGGGTGCGCCCGATTGCGGCCCAGGATCTGGTGAAGCTCACGCGTCGCTTGTTGGTCGAAGGCGGCGTCGGGCAGTTTGCCGAAGCCCTGGCCGGCGCCACACCACCAGCGGCCGTCGCTCACGTGGCGAACGCTGCGCAGGCATTTCAACTGGCCGACACGCATCAGCAGCGATTTGCACTGGATCGCGGCAGTAACGCGGTGGCGATCGGCAGTGAGCGCTCGTTCAACGGTCGCGGCATGTTGTTGGCCAACCCGCATTTCCCCTGGGTGGGCGGAATGCGCTTTTACCAGATGCACCTGACCATTCCCGGCAAGCTGGATGTGATGGGCGCTGCGCTGCCCGGTCTGCCGATGATCAACATTGGTTTCAACCAGCACCTGGCCTGGACGCACACCGTCGATTCATCCAAGCATTTCACCTTGTATCGCCTGCAACTGGACCCCAAGGATTCGACCCGTTACCTGCTGGACGGCAAGTCCCTGCCACTGGATCAACAGACCCTGACGGTGAACGTGAAACAGCCGGATGGCCAGATCAAGCCGATGTCCCACGTGATCTACAGTTCGGTATTTGGCCCAGTCGTGCAATGGCCCGGCAAGCTCGATTGGGATAACCAGTTCGCCTACAGCCTGCGCGATGCCAACCTGGATAATGACCGCGTCTTGCAGCAGTGGTATGCGATGAACCGCGCTACCAGCCTCAAGGATTTGCAGGCGTCGGTGCACAAGATTCAGGGCATTCCGTGGGTCAACACTCTGGCGGCGGACGATCAGGGACAGACGCTTTACATGAACCTGTCGGTGGTGCCGAACGTCAATGCCGACAAACTGGCCAAGTGCAGCGATCCGCGCGCCGGGTTGAAGATGATCGTGCTCGACGGCTCCAACAGCACCTGCGCCTGGGACATCGATCCGAACGCCGCGCAAAAGGGTATTTATGCGGCAGACAAATTGCCGCAACTGTTGCGCAAAGACTTTGTGCAGCATTCCAACGATTCCGCCTGGCTGGCCAACCCGGCGCAGCCATTGACCGGCTTCTCGCCATTGATCAGCCAGGACAGTCAGCCGTTGGGGCTGCGCTCGCGCTTCGCGCTGGATCGCCTGGGTTCGCTGGCCAAGGCCGGGCCGGTGGCCGCTGCGGATTTGCAGCGAATGGTCATGGATGATCAGGTGTATCAGGCGGCGCAAGTCATGCCGGACCTGTTGCAGTTCTGCAGTGCCGACCTGGGCGCCGATGCGGCGATCCTCGCACCGCTATGTGCCAGTTTGAAGGCGTGGGATGGCCGGGCAAATCTGGACAGCGGCGTGGGCCTGGTGCATTTCCAGAATGTCATGGAGGCGTTGCAGCAAACGCCCGACATCTGGCGCGTCGCCTTCGACCCGAAAGACGCGCAGCACACCCCTCGCGGGTTGGCGTTCGAGCGGGCAGAAGTGGCCAAAGCCATACGCGAAGCGATGCTCGCATCGTTGGAACTGACCAACAAGATGGGGCTCAAGCCCGACAGCCGCTGGGGCGATATTCAAGTGGTCAGCAGCGGCGGGCAGCAGACACCGATCCACGGTGGGCCCGGTACGCTGGGCGTTTATAACGCCATTCAAAGCGTGCCGAGAACCGACGGCAAACTCGAAGTGGTCAGTGGCACCAGTTACCTGCAAGTCGTGACCTTCGATGAAAAAGGTCCACATGCTCAGGGTTTGCTGGCGTTCTCGCTGTCCAGTGATCCGGCTTCGAAATACTCACGGTACCAGACGCTGGCGTTCTCGAAGAAACAGCTGAGCGGGTTGCCGTTTACCGAACAGCAGATCAAGTCTGATCCGCAGTATCAGGTGCAGACGATTCGCGAGTCGGATGAAAACTCAGGGAAGGTGGCTGCACAGTAAAAACCAGTTGCGCTGGCAGCGAACATGAAGGCCGCAACCCTCAGGGGGCGCGGCCTTCAGCTTTTTGGCGTTTGTTGCGGAATCGAATTGAGCACCGGGTTGCCGTTCTCGTTGCGGGTCAGGTACACCGGCAAAACCTTGGGCAGGGAGGCCACCAGATTGTTGAGTTCCTTGATGTTGTAAATGCCACCGAGGCGGATCGATGCCGTGCTTTTATCGGCCACCATTATCGGCTTGCTCAGGTAGCGATTGATCAGCGGCAATGCCTCGCTCAACGGCAGGTCATCGAGCACCAGTTTACCGCTACGCCACGCCAGAGACCGGTCGTTGGTATAGGTCTGACTGATCTGCGGCATGAAGTCGCCGTGTCGAAAATGCGCCTGCATCGCTGGTCCCAACTGCAAACCGTCCCCGTTAAGGGTGTCATTGCTGGTGACCAGTACCGAGCCTTCAATCAGGTTCACCCGCACTTGATCTTCATACAGCCAGACGTTGAATTGGGTACCGGTGACCCGAATCCTGCCTTCGGCCGCTTTGACGATGAAGGGGTGAGTCATGTCATGGCTGACACTGAAGAAGGCCTCGCCTTTTTTCAGCGTGACCCGACGCTCATCCTTGTAATTACGGAAGGTCAGTTCGGTGCCCAGGTTCAGTTCCACCTGACTGCCATCGCTCAGGGTGACCTGACGGACATTATCGGTGGTTTCGAAGTGCTGGTAGGCGTTGGGCAGCCAGCCGAGGTTCCAGCCGGTGTACGCCGCCAGCGGCAGTGCCACTGCGCAGACAGCCGCGGCGATACCCAGGGAGCGCCACGGTGTTGAAGGTCTGACGGGCAGCGCTGGCGTGGTGGACGCCGGGCGCGGCAAGTCGCCGGCTACGTCCCAGATCTCCAGCATGGCTTCGTACTCGAACGCATGCAGCGGATGAGCGTCGTGCCATTGTTCGAACGCCTGACGCTCCTCGGCAGTGCAGTCGTTGGCGTGCAGACGCATGCACCAGTGCGCAGCGGCATCGGTGACGGCGTCGTATTCGGCTTCCGAGAGAGAGTGTTCGGTCATTGACTCATCCTGATTTGCTGCATTCTAACCTTGCGGGTAAGGCGGCGAGAACATCCGTCATGGCAATTGCCCATCAAAGTGGAATTTATTTTCCCCGGTGACGGCCAAAAAAACAGGACATGCACGCCTACTATCCACAAATGGAGTGAAAAAATGATCAAAAGAACCTTTGCAGCCTTAATTGCCACGGCAAGCTTGCTCAGCGCTGGTCCAGTGCCGCAAAGCGCTTGGTCAATGCGTTTTTCAGCACGGTATCGAGCATCGACTGCAGCGTCGGGAGCTTGAGCAGTTCAGCCAGCATCGTCGTGATGTTGTGTTGTTGATTGCGCTCGATGAGCGCTTCCTGGTCCTGAAAGACTGCCCCGTCGATTTGTTGCGTAGACACGCTTAACGTCTTTGCGGCCAGGGCGGTGCAACGCTGTTCGACGGACAGATATCGCAGTAACTCGCGTTTGCCGGCGGGCTCGGTCAGCCATTGTTCGAGTTTGCTGTTGAGGTCGGCGATGTCGGCGAATTTGATCAGGCCTTTCCATGGCGTATAGAGCGTTGCTTCGCCATCGTCGGGTTTACTCATGACAAACGCCCCGGTCAGGGTGATCGGTGAGCCGGCGTCAGCGGTCAACAGCAGTCGATGGACATGCATCCCGGGCAGGTTGGTCGCGCGGGATGCGTGGTTGGCGAGGTAAACCGCCTGCAGCCACGTGAGGTCGTCGAGGGTAAAGGCCAGGGCTTTTTCTCGATCACCAGGCTGCTTGGCGTTGGATGCGAGTTCGGCCTCGTCAAAAAAATACGGTAGCGGGGGAGCCGTCATGGTTTTTCCTCTGTGTGCCGTGAGCACCGGCAGTTGGATTGAGGAAAAACAGTACGGTCGATACAAAGTCTGAGTGCGGTACATATTGCTTGAGCTGATCATTTTTCCGAGGCTTGACAGGACCCCTCTAAAACAGCGCTTAATCGGCGACGTTTTGTGGGTTGCCGCGCAACCCCGTTTCAGCCTGTAGCCCGAACTCAATAATAAAACTGGAGCCTCAGATGACCGCAACACCCGTCAACCCGAACGCGCAAACCCTCGATTTTGATTCACTCGTCCAGTTGCTTGAGCAAATCTTTCTGCGTCACGGTACTTCGGCGGATGTCGCCAGCACGCTGGCCCTCAACTGCGCCGGCGCCGAGCGCGATGGCGCCCACAGCCATGGTGTGTTCCGCATTCCCGGGTATGTGTCGACACTGCAAAGCGGCTGGGTCAATGGTCAGGCCGTGCCGGTGGTCGAGGATGTCGCCTCGGGCTTCGTCCGGGTCGATGCCGCGAACGGTTTTGCCCAACCCGCGTTGGCCGCCGCGCGTGCCTTGCTGGTGGAGAAAGCCCGCAGCGCCGGGATTGCGGTATTGGCGATCCGCAACTCCCATCACTTCGCCGCCCTCTGGCCGGATGTCGAGCCCTTTGCCTATGAAGGGCTGGTCGCCTTGAGCGTGGTCAACAGCATGACCTGCGTGGTGCCTCACGGTGCCGATCGACCGTTGTTCGGCACCAACCCGATCGCCTTCGCTGCCCCTCGGGCCGACGGTGAGCCGATTGTCTTCGACCTGGCCACCAGCGCCATTGCTCATGGCGACGTACAGATTGCCGCGCGCAAAGGCGAGCGCTTGTCGCCGGGCATGGGCGTGGACAGCCTTGGTCAGCCGACCCAGGACCCGAAAGCGATTCTTGAAGGTGGCGCGTTGCTGCCGTTTGGCGGGCACAAGGGATCAGCGCTGTCGATGATGGTGGAGTTGCTGGCGGCCGCGTTGACTGGCGGCAATTTTTCCTTCGAGTTCGACTGGTCGAACCATCCCGGGGCCAAGACACCGTGGACCGGGCAACTGCTGATCGTGATCGATCCGAGCAAGGCCGCCGGGCAAAACTTCGCCGAGCGCAGCCAGGAATTGGTACGGCAGATGCACGGTGTCGGGCTCAAGCGATTGCCGGGGGATCGGCGTCATCATCAGCGCAGCAAATCGGCGGCTGAAGGCATTCATTTGGAGGCTGAAGTGCTGGCAAGTTTGCGGGAACTCGCGGGGCTCTGAACTCGGCATCGTAAATGTGGGAGCGGGCTTGCTCGCGAATGCGGAGTGTCAGTCAACATCAATGCTGAATGACACACCGCATTCGCGAGCAAGCCCGCTCCCACAGGGTTTGTGGTGTGCAGTTAATTCATGGGAATTAACGACGACCCAGCAGCAACCCGACCACCAGGCCGAAACCGGCGGAAATCGCTACGGTCTGCCACGGATGGCCACCAATGTAGGTTTCAGTGGCATCGACCGCCGGTTTGGTCCGCTCACGGACGCTGGAGACTGAATCCAGCGCCTGCTGCAGTTTCAGGGCGATTTGCCCACGAAGTGTTTCTGCTTCCTCTCCGACCAGTGAGGAGCTGCTTTTGAGCAGTTTGTCGGATTCTTCGATCAGTGCCTGAAGTTCACTGAATGCCTGATCCTTGATTTGGTCTGCGGCGGCTTGTGCGTTGGTTTTGCGGGCCATTGAGTAACTCCTTGCGGGTAAGTGGGCAGTGAACAATGGAGTCTGCCGGGGTTGGAAAAGTTGCAGTAAATTTGCATCCCGACACCAACCTGAAGAAAAATCCAGGGCCGGAAATTTCGTCCTACAGTGTAAGATGTCGCCTATTTACGCAGCAGGAATTTTCCATGAGCTTCAATCTGGCCGACAAACCCCTTGCCGAGCGCGCTGCGCTGGAAGACGAAAAATCCCGTCTGTTCGACCTCTGGCAAAGCAACCTGGGCAAGTCCAAGGGCGAAGCCGCGCGGTTGTTCGGTGAGCGGGCCAAGCGCAAAGGCAAATGGGCCGAATGGGTTCGCGCCGAGCTTGATCTGATGTCGCCGCCCGAGTTCGCCAACATGGTGCGCAGCGAAGTCAATCGTCTGATGGCCGCTAAATAATCTGTACGTGAACTGCCGTTCCCGTTTTTGGCACCAACCCCTGTAGGAGCTGCCGAAGGCTGCGATCTTTTGATCTTGTTCTTAAAAAGTAAGATCAAAAGATCGCAGCCTTCGGCAGCTCCTGCGCAAAGCTCGCGACAATCGCCTCGCGCACCTTCAATACCACCGGATCAAGCAGCGTGCTGGTGCGCCAGCCCAGTTCGATCGGGTAACGCGGCAGCGCCAGCGGGCAGGGCAGCAGTGCCAGACCACTGAGTGCCGCGATGCTTTGCGCGGCATGGGCCGGAATGGTCGCCACCGCTTGGCTGCCCTTGAGCAAATACGGCAACGCCGCAAAGTGCGTGGTCGAGGCGCACACCCGGCGACTCAGTCCCAACGCCGCCAGCCCTTCATCGGTAATCCCGATAAATCCACCCGATGACACCAGAATGTGTTCCCGCGCGACGAATTCTTCCAGGCTGATGGTTTGCTGTCCTTCGGCCAGGCTGAGCGGGTCCACCAGGCATAGATAACCCCCTTCGCCCAGCACCTGGCGACTGAGCAAGCGCTCGGCAAAGCCGCCGGCGGTGATCGCCAGATCGATACTGCGGTCGAGCAAGGCATGGGCGACGATCTGGCTGTGGGTCTGGCGGAAAATCAGCCGCAGTTTTGGCGCACGCTGGGCGATTTCTTCAATCAATCGCCGCCCGTAGGCCATCTCGAAATCGTCCGACAGGCCCACGGTGACCGAGCGTCCCTCGTAATGATTGGCCGCCGGATCGACCATCGCGAGGCTCTGCCGGCATTTGTTCAACGCATCGCTGACCACCGGTTTTAATTGATTGGCCCGCAGGGTCGGTGACAACCCCCGGCCGGTGCGGACGAACAACTGATCGCCATACAACGCCCGCAGACGCCGCAACGCGGCGCTGACCGCCGATTGCGTGACGCCCAGGCGCAGGGCGGCACGGCTGGCGCTGGACTCCTCGTGCAGGGCTTCGAAGACTTTGAGCAGGTTGAGGTCGACGGTGGCGATATTCATAAGGTTCATATCATTTAGCAGCGAACGGGGCTTTATTCATGATCCGGCGACGGCCGAGAATGAGCAACACCTCATTGCCCACGGAGTTATCACGATGCCCAAGTCAATTGTTGCGGCCCTGCAAATCGGCGCTTTGCCCGGCGGCAAGGGTGAAACACTGGAGCAGATCCTTTCCTGGGAAACCCAAATCATGGAGTCCGGCGCCGCGCTGGTGGTGATGCCGGAAGCGCTGTTGGGCGGCTATCCCAAAGGCGAGTCCTTCGGCACGCAACTCGGTTATCGCCTGCCCGAGGGGCGTGAGGCGTTCGCACGCTATTTCGCCAACGCCATCGATGTGCCCGGCGTCGAGACCGAAGCTCTGGCTGGATTGTCGGCGCGTACCGGGGCCAATCTGGTGATTGGCGTGATCGAACGCGCGGGCAGCACCTTGCATTGCGCCGCGCTGTACTTCGATCCGCAGGCCGGGCTGGTAGCCAAGCACCGCAAACTGATGCCGACCGGCACCGAACGGCTGATCTGGGGCAAGGGCGATGGTTCGACGCTGCCGGTGATCGACAGTCAGGTCGGGAAGCTTGCGGCGGTGGTGTGCTGGGAAAACATGATGCCGTTGCTGCGTACTGCGATGTACGCCAAAGGCGTGGAGGTCTGGTGCGCGCCGACGGTGGATGAGCGGGAGATGTGGCAGGTCAGCATGCGTCACATTGCCCATGAAGGCCGCTGCTTTGTGGTCAGTGCTTGTCAGGTGCAGGACTCGCCGCAAGCGTTGGGCGTGGACATCGCCAATTGGCCGGCGGATCGGCCATTGATTGCCGGCGGCAGCGTGATCGTCGGGCCAATGGGCGATATTTTGGCCGGGCCGTTGCGGGGAGGGCCCGGTTTACTGACGGCCGAAATTGACACCGACGAGTTGATCCGCGCCCGTTATGACTTCGACGTGGTCGGGCACTATGCGCGCCCGGATGTGTTTGAGTTGAGCGTCGATGAGCGCGCCAAACCCGGCGTGCGCTTCACCGCATAAGATGTTGACTGATCTGGCGCCATCGCGAGCTAGCTCGCTCCCACAGGGGATTTGTGTTCGCCGACAATCCAATGTGGGAGCGAGCTAGCTCGCGATGGCGGCCTGTCAGTCACTAAAAATCCAGCAACTGTTCACCAGGTTGCTGCGCTCGACCCCGGGAAACTCAGTTTGCCAGTATCAACAAACCGCATCGTGCCAAACAACCCGCCGGCCAGTTTTCCGCGCAGCACGTAGGGCAGGTTGTCGAGGTTTTGGGTCTGGCTCAGGCCCAGGGTCTGGCGCAATACCGAGAACGCCGAGACGCTCACCGGTACGGTCAGCACGGCTTCGGAAAATCGCGGAATCGTCCCCGACTGATCGCTGACGCCGGACGCCAAGGGTCGGCCGCTGACTTCCAGATCCAGTGCCACGCCGTTGTAGTCGATGGCGGTTTCATTTGGGTTCTGCAGGCGGATCTTCACCGCGAAACGCACTTCCAGGTCTTGGCTTTGCAGCGGTTCAATGCCGACCACGTTGATGTTCAGCGGATCACGATTGGGGAACAGCGCGCAGGCGCTCAGTGAGAGCAACAGCAAGGAAAGGGACAGGGCAAGGAGTCTGCGCATGTAAAAGGCTCTCGACAGAAAAAGGGACTGAACCGCCATTGAACAATATCTGGCGGCTCACCTGTGCGACCACGCTCACTGTGAGGGGTTCGCCGAAGGCTGTCACTTGTTCATGATTGCGAGCGGTTTCAGTTGCCCTTGACCGGTGTCGGCAAGGTCACCAGGTTCACGTAGCCATCCCAGAATTTCTTCTGGTCGATGGCGAACACCACCTTGGCTTTTTGCGTGCCCACCGGCGGGCTTTTCTTGTAGCCCAGCGCCCGGCCGTAATCGGCGCCGAACTGCGCGTCCACATCTACCCACAAGTCGCGGGACTCGGCGACGATGCTCGGCTCGACCAGAAACAGCGCTGGCAGGCTGTCCCAGGTGAAACTGTGATACGCCGGGTCCTTGCTGAACAGTGGGCCGAATTCATGTTTGTACAGGTCGGCAATCGGTCCCGGTTGCGCGATCACCCGTTTGTAGATCGAGCCATCGAAGGTGACCTTTTCACAAACATCGTTAGGGAAGATCACATGTTCGATGGGCGAGCGAAGGACAATCTTCGCCGCCTCGGGATCGAACCACCAATTGAATTCGGCGGCCGGCGTGGTGTTGCCCGGAATCTCCAGGGCGCCACCCATGTACACGATGCGTTTGATCAACGGCACGATGTCTGGCGCGGAGCGGATCGCCAGCGCGATGTTGGTCAGCGGCCCGACCGCCAGCAGCGTTACTTCATGGGGATTGGCGCGCACGCTGTCGACGATGAACTGCGCGGCGGTCTCTTTACGCAGTTGGGTGTGCGTCGCCAGGCCATCCGGAGGCGCGACCAGTTGCGTGGCGGAGGTCGGGCGTGGCGCCTTGAACGCCCCCGGCCAACCGGCGCCGAACAGGGCTTTTTCCTGCTCGTAGGTGGCGAAGTCGTGGAGCAGCGGGTAGGCCGCGCCGGAGTACACCCCGATGTCCTTTTCCACGCCCATACGCTCGACGGCTTTGAGCGCGTCAACCTGTTCCTGATCGACCCAGGCGTTGCCGCTGACCAGGGTCATGCCGAGCAGATCGATGCGTTTTTGCGCGTGAAGCTGGGCGAGCATGATGAAGGCCTGTCCGTCATCGTTGAGGACGTTGAAGTCGGTGTCGAAGATGACTTTTTCCGCCGCTTGCAGAGACCCGGCGCAGAGGCCGGCGGCGACAAGCAGGGCACAGCGTTTGATCAAACGTTGCATGGATACTCACCTGATAATTTGGAATGAATACCTGTAGGAGCGAGGCTTGCCCGCGAAGGCATCCTTGAAATCGCTTTCGCCGGCGAGCCGTGCTCCTACAAAAGCATTGGTGTGTCAGCGGTTAACCAGTTTCGCCGGCAAGGCGATCACCAGGAAGCTGCTGAGGATCAGGCAACCGGCGAAGAACCACAGCGCCCCGGCGCTGCTGCCGGTGACGTCAATTGCCACACCCATCAACGAGTTGCTGACCAGCCCGGCGATGTTCGCCAACGAACAGGCGATGGCGAAACCGGTGGCCGCCGCCGTGCCTTTGAGGAAGGTCGCCGGTAGGCTGAAGAACACCGGCACCGCGCCAATGATCGCCGCCGAGGCGATGGCGAACAGCGCCACGGTCGCCACCACGTTGTGGACGAAGAACGGCGCACTGGCCATGGCCGCCGCGCCGACCAGGAACGGCACGATGATGTGCCAGCGGCGCTCGCGGTGTTTGTCCGAACTGGCGCCGATCAGCAGCATGCCCAGCAGCGCGGCGATACTTGGCAACGCGGTGAGAATGCCGATGTGGAAGGTATCGACGATCCCGGCGTTGCGAATGAAGGTCGGCATCCAGAACCCCATGGCATAGGCGCTGAGCAGGATCGAGAAGTCGATCCCGCCGAGCATCCAGACTTTCAGGTTGAAGAAACCATCGCGAAAGCTGTGTTTGCTGTCGCCGGCACTGGCCTCGTCAGCGCGCAGCTCCTGCTCCAGCAGGGCTTTCTCTTCGTTGTTGAGCCACTTGGCTTGTTGGTAGCTGTTGGGCAGCGCCCAGAACGTCAGCACGCCGAGCAACACGCTAGGCACCGCTTCGATCAGGAACAGCCATTGCCAGCCGTGCAGGCCGCCAAAATTGTCGAAATGACTCATCACCCAGCCCGACAGCGGCCCACCAATGACGCTGGACAGCGGCAAGCCGATCATGAACAACGCAATGATGCGGCCGCGTCGATAGGTCGGAAACCAAGTGGTCAGGTAATACAGCACGCCCGGCAGGAACCCGGCTTCGGCGGCGCCGAGCAAGAATCGCAGCACATAGAACTGTGTGGTTGAGGTCACGAGCATGGTGCAGGCTGAGAGCAGGCCCCAGGTAATCATGATCCGGGCGATCCAGATCTTCGCGCCGACCTTCTCCAGCACCAGGTTGCTTGGCACCTCGAACAGGATGTAGCCGACAAAGAACAGCCCGGCACCGAGGCCGAACGCGGTTTCGCTGAAGTGCAGTTGATCGAGCATTTGTAGCTTGGCGAAGCCGATGTTGATCCGGTCGAGGTACGCGGCCAGGTAGCAGAAACACAGGAACGGAATCAGCTTCCAGGTGATCTTGTGGTAAAGCGCTTGAATCGGGTCGGCGACCGTGGTCGCAGGTGCTGCGTTCGCAATGGGCATTGGATGTCTCCTGGCGGTGACTTATGGTTTTTATACAGCCGCTTTTTCCAGCGCTCTGGCGCGCTGCAAAAGCGACGTCCAAAGGCAGTGTCAGAAGACTGGGCGCTCGCTCGTGGGCGAGTTGGGCTCAGTTTTTTACGTTTGGGTTTGGCAGGCCCGATGCCGGACAGCTAAGGAAACCTCCAGTCATACGCTGCTGTTGTGGCGAGGGAACTTGCTCCCGCTCGAGTGCGCAGCACTCGCAAAAACGGCCTGTGTTGCCGATATTTTGGGGCTGCTTTGCAGCCCAGCGCGAGCAAGCTCGCTCGCCACAGGGCAGTGTTCGACGTCAGGTCTACACTGAGTGGCAATCTTGCATTCAAACCCGACAAGACCTGCGCTCTATGGCGCGGTTCTTGTGGCACGCACTACATTTTTTCGAAGTGGGCGATGGTCTCCTGTTTGCTGACGACATCGCCGTACTTGCTGTCGATGTCGAACAGGTTGGCTTCGTGGGGCGCCGGATGGCGGTCGCCGACGCATTCGCGCACGACGATGGTGCGGAAGCCGTGTTGCACCGCGTCTACCGCCGTCGCCCGAATGCAGCCGCTGGTCGAGCAACCGGCCAGCACCACGGTGTCTATTCCTTGAGCGTGCAGCATTGAGGCCAGGCTGCTGCCGAAAAAGGCGCTGGCGTACTGTTTGCTGATGACCACTTCATTTTCCTGAGGCAGCACTTCTTCGCAGAACGCCGCCAAAGGATTGCCCTCAACCATGTCTTTCATCACCGGGGCTTTTTTCACCCAGATTCCGCCGTCGGCGAAATGGCCAGGGTGGTAGCGGATGTTGGTGTGCACCACCGGGATGCCCTGACGGCGGGCGCTGGCCAGCAGTTCAACGCTTTGCGCCACCGCGCTGACCACGCCGGGGGCGAACAGCGGCGCGCCTTCGGTGGTGTAGCCGCGCATGAAATCAATCATCAGCAACGCGGCTTTCTGGCCGAAACCGATGCGCTGGCCCCACACGCCTTGATAGTTGTCGTTGGCGGTTTGTTCGCTCATTTAATCGCGTCCTCATTCTTTGGCATTGCAAACACTCTCGCTGGCACTGCAAATAACCTGTGGCGAGGGGGCTTGCCCCCGTTGGGCTGCGAAGCAGCCCCATTGAGTTTTGTCTGATATATCGCAGTGACTGTTTTGGGGCTGCTGCGCAGCCCAACGGGGGTAAACCCCCTCGCCACAAAAACCCGCTTGCCACAAAAAATCTGCTCAAGCCCGTCTCAGTAAGCGCCGGAGAGCAGGGCGCCGGCACCCGGAACGATCGGTTCCAGATCCAGGGCCTTGAGCATGGCGTAGGTGGTGGCAATGGCGGCGGTGAGCACCGGTTTGCCGGTTTGCGCTTCGACTTGCGCTACCACCGGCAGCGACTGCATCTGCACGCAGGCCGAGAGCACGATCACATCGACGCCTTCCAGATTCATGCCAGCGACGATGCCGGGCAGATTCGCCGGGTCGTGTCGGGCGACGGCGAGGTTGTCGGGAATCTCCAACGCTCGCCAGTCCACCACTTCAAAGCCTTCTTCACGAATGTAATCGACCACCAACTCAGTCAGCGGCTTCATGTACGGCGCGACGATGGCAATGCGTTTGGCGCCCATGACTTTCAGGCCTTCGATCAAGGCGCCGGCACTGGTGATCACTGGGGCATTGGCGTCGTTGTCGGCGGTGGCCTTGCGCAGCCGCTGCTCGGATTTACGGTGATAGCCCAGCCCCATGGCCATGATCGCTACCAGACAGGCATAACCCAATACATCAACCTTGGCGTCGGACAGTTCCACGGCGCAACGGTCGGACTCGCCGTCCATTGCCGCCAGTTCTTCCTTGCGTACCTGCTTCATGCGCATGCGGCTGGAGTGAAAGGTGAAGCGTTCCGGACGGATCAACTGGCGTGCGTTGAGCATCGCCGGGATCTCGGTTTCCATGGTGGTGTTGGAGCTCGGCACAATCTGGCCGATGCGGTAAGGCTTGAGCATATAAAGTCTCCCGTTGCGTTTAGTTCAGGCGTGGGCCGAGGAAGTCACCGAAGGCGCTGAAGAAGCCTTCGAGGTCATCCCAAGGAATCATGTGCCCGGCGTTTTCGACGTGGACGCTGCGAATTTTTGGTTGCAGGTCGAGGATTTCGGCTTCGTCCTCGGGCTGAATTACACCGCCACGTCCGGCGATCATCAGCAGCGCCGGGGCCTGGAGTTTTGGCAGGTCCTGATGGAAATCCACGTCGTGGAAATCGTTGAAGGCCCGGACGATGGCCGGCTCGTAACAGGTGTGCAGCCATTCGGCGCGCAGTTGCAGTTGTTCATCGGTCCAGGTGGCGCAGAAGGCGCGCATCGCCTCGGCATCCATCCCGATCAACGACTGGCGGATCGAATCGACGTACCACGGCAGTTTGCTTGGGTATTCGCGTCGGCCAGGGCCTGAGACTGGAGGGTCGATCAGCACCAGACGATTGACCCCAGCCGGATGCCTCACGGCGCTGCGCACTGCAAACCGCGCGCCCATGGAGTGGCCGACCAAGTGATAGTTGTCGAGCTTCATGGCTTGGGCAAAAGCGCCAATATCGTCGGCGCAGGCGTCCGCGCTGTAGTCCAGTTCCGGGCCCGTGGAGGAGAGGCCGCGGCCGCGAACATCGAGCACATAGGTGTCGAAATGCTCGCCTAGGCGTTCCGCGACAAAGCCCCAAGTGATCGCCGGGCTGGTGATGCCGGGAATCAAAACCAGCGCCGGACCTTTACCGCCGTAGCGCAAGTAATGCTGGCGAATACCGTTGGCCTGGACGTTGCCGCCGTGGACGAAAGTGCTCACGCGGCCACCCCCGATTTCAGCGGTTGGGCGTACAGGTCGTAACCGTAGACCCAGGCCGGATCTTCCTGAGTGCGCAGCCAGGTGTTGGCGTTCGACACCGACTGCACGCGAGAGGCGCGTTCCTTGCGGTTGGCTTCGTAGAGTTCGAACGCGGTGCGGTAGTCGCCGAGGCCGGTTTCCTGCAAGCAGCGGGTGAGCATCGCCGCGTCTTCGATGGCCATGCCGGCGCCCTGGGCCATGTGCGGTTTCATCGGGTGGCAGGCGTCGCCCAGCAACACCAGGCGTCCACGGCTCCACAGCGGCAGAGGATTACGGTTGCGCAGCGGCCATTTGGTCACGCTCTCGGTGGATTCGATCAGTGCCTGAACGGTCGGGTGATAACCCTGGAACGCCTCAAACATCTCTTCGCGGCTGCTATCGACGAACGCGCCCTGGAAATCCCACTCTGAGTGCGGCACGCCGGTCACGTAGTAGTACTCGTCGCGCTTGCCGGTGGTGTAGTAGAACATCATGTGCCGGTCCTCAGTCCACCACTTGATGCAGTCCTCGAACTTCAAATCGTACTTGGCCAGTTGATCGCCACGGATCAGCGCCCGGTGCGCGACCCAGCCGCTGTACAGCGGTTTTTCCGGGCCGAGTAGCTCTTCACGAATCTTCGAATTGATCCCGTCGGCGCCGATGACGATGTCGGCGTAGGTGACTTCGCCATCGCTGAAAGTCAGGCGCACCTGGCTGTCGGTTTCTTCGAGGGTTTCCAGGCGTTTGTTGAAGTGCACGGTGCCGGGTTTGATCGTCGACATCTGCAAGGCGTGCAGGTCGCCGCGGTGCACGGTGACGTAGGACGCGCCGTATTCCTTGCGGGCGAAATCCCCCAGCGGGATGCGTGACAGGTAGTCGCCGCTCAAGCCGTCACGGCTGAACCAGTGATCCGGGTGCGAGCCCATCAGGTCGAGCTGCTGCTCGATGCCCATGCGCCGGAAGATTTTCATGATGTTGGGACCCATGTGGATCCCGGCGCCGAGACGGGAGAACTCCGGGGCCTGTTCGTAGATGTCCACTTGAAACCCGGCTTGTTGCAGCAACGTCGCAGCGGCTGCACCGCCAAGACCTGCACCGACGATGGCGATTTTTTGTGTTTGGGCCATGGGGCTTGTTCCTCTTCTTCGAATGGTCGCTGGCTGGGTCGCCGCAAGGTTTTTAAAGTGTATACGCTGTATTTTTGAAAAAGAAAGAGCCGTCTGGAAAAATTAATTTTCAGTGGTTTTTCTCCGTGGTCACCGAATGTAACCATTGTTTGCTGGGTTTGTGTGAGTTGGTAACGTTATGGTCTGGCTCTTGCAGTCCGCAGTCATTTCAGGTCTTATCGCTAACAAATGGCGTATACGCTATAAAAATGCACTAAGGTGAGGCGGGGCGCCTCGACTTGGTGCGCAGCAGATTGAGGAGAGAGAAAATGCCGGTAAGCGATTGCGAACTGACCCAGATGTTCGAACACGTGTTGAAGCTGTCGAAGGTCGACCCGACCCAGAGCGTCGCCGTGCTCAAGAGCCACTATTCCGACCCGCGCACCGTGCGCGCCGCGATGGACGCCGCCCAGCGGCTGGGCGCCAAGGTGTACGCGGTGGAATTGCCGTCGTTCAACCACCCGACCGCCATGGGCAACGACATGACTGCCTACTGCGGCGACACCGCGCTGACCGGCAATCACGCGGCGCAGCGGGCGCTGGAAGCCGCGGACTTGATCGTCGACACGATGATGCTGCTGCATTCGCCGGAGCAGGAGCAGATCCTCAAGACCGGCACGCGGATTCTGTTGGCCGTCGAGCCCCCGGAAGTGCTGGCGCGGATGCTGCCGACCGAAGAGGACAAGGTGCGGGTGATGGCGGCGGAGAAGCTGCTGAAACAGGCGCGCTCGATCCACGTCACGTCCCGCGCCGGCAGCGATTTTCGCGCGGCGCTGGGGCAATATCCGGCGGTCACCGAGTACGGCTTCGCCGATGAGCCGGGGCGTTGGGACCACTGGCCCAGCGGTTTTCTGTTCTCCTGGCCCAACGAAGAAACCGCCGAAGGCGTGCTGGTGCTGGACGTCGGCGACATCCTGCTGCCGTTCAAGACCTACACCCGGGAAAAGATCACCCTGGAAATCGACAAGGGCTTCATCACCTCGATCCACGGCGGTTTCGAGGCTGAGTACCTGCGCGACTACATGAAGTACTTCAACGATCCCGAGGTATATGGCATCTCTCACATCGGCTGGGGATTGCAGCCAAAAGCCCAGTGGACCGCCATGGGCCTGCACGACAAAAACGACGGCATGTGCATGGACGCCCGGGCGTTCTATGGCAACTTCCTGTTCTCAACCGGGCCGAACACCGAAGTCGGCGGCAAGCGCAAAACCCCGTGTCACCTGGACATTCCGCTGCGTAATTGCGATGTGTATCTGGATGACCAGGCGGTGGTGATTGGTGGGGATGTGGTGGCGCCGGAGGCTTCGCGCGTTCACCGGGGTTAACTGCCTTGCACAAATACTGTGATCCACACTGATCTACTGTGGGAGCGGGCTTGCTCGCGAATGCGGTTTCACATCCAAGAGAAATACTGACTGATCCACCGCATTCGCGAGCAAGCCCGCTCCCACAGGGTTTGTGCATATCCTTGTGGCCTACTTCACGCTTGAGTCCGCCACCCAACCTGTCCATCATGCCTCCCCACCACTCATCGTCTTTCGAGTCTGCCGTGCCTGAAACTCCTGATTCTTCTTACGTTTTCTCCGAACAAGTCGGGCATTTGCTGCGCAAGGCCTATCAGCGGCACATGGCGATTTTCCAGCAGAACGTCGGCGACTCCCAGCTCACGGCGGTGCAGTTCGTCACCCTGTGCGCGGTGCGCGATCACGGTCCCAGCTCCCTGACGGAACTGGTCAAGGCCACCGCCGTCGACCAGGCGACCATTCGTGGCATCGTCGAGCGGCTCAAGGCCCGGGAACTGATTACCCTCGAACCCGACCCGCAAGACCGGCGCAAAGTCATTGTCGGCCTGTCCGAGGCCGGCGACCGCTTGGTCCAGCAAACCGTGCCCTGTGCCGGGAAAATCACCGAGCTGACCCTGAGCAACCTCAACCCGGCAGAACGGGTCGCCGTGCTGTTCCTGCTGCGCAAAATGATCGACGACCCACAAGACTGATCGGCGCTGCAGCTTTAAAAAGGTGCCCGCTGGAATTACTGACGATCAATAACCTGTGGCGAGGGAGCTTGCTCCCGCTGGGCTGCGAAGCGGCCCCTCTCTAGCTAAAAAGTAGGGGACTGCTGCGCAGTCCGACGGGAGCAAGCTCCCTCGCCACAGGTTCGGTGTCAGGTTTAGCTGGCTGGCACTAGTCTCTGGCATCGTTTTTGCTCTTGTTTCATGTAGTAGCCACTTCACCAGTCGAGTGTGTCGCGACGCCACAACCCATTTGGCCCGCGACGCTTTTTTTGACCTTTTGGTGTAGTGGCCACTTCATCAACCGAAGTGGGCGAAGCGAATGAGCAGCCAGGAAATCACCGTAGCACTTGAGGTCAACGGCCTCACCAGCACCGTCACCGCCATGGCCGACACGCCGTTATTGCTGATCTTGCGCAATGACCTGCAACTCAACGGCCCCAAGTACGGCTGCGGCCTGGGCGAGTGCGGGGCGTGCACGGTGATCATTGATGGCGTGGCGGCGCGTTCTTGTGTGTTTCCGCTGGCCGGCGCCGCCGACCGACAGATCGTCACCCTCGAAGGGCTCGGCTCTCGCGCCGAGCCGCACCTGGTGCAACAAGCATTTATCGACGAGCAAGCGGCGCAATGCGGCTATTGCCTCAACGGCATGATCATGACCGCCAAGGCCTTGCTCGACCGTATCCCGCACCCCAGCGAAACCCAGATCCGCAACGAACTCTCGGCCAACCTCTGCCGATGCGGCACCCATATCGAAATCCTCCGCGCGGTGCTGCGTGCCGCCCGTCAAATGCCTTGAACGTGGATCGATGACCATGACTGACTCCATCCCAACCCGCGACCAACTACTGGCCAAGACCGGCGTGCTATTGATCGTCGACGACATCCTGCCGCCGTCCGGTCCGGTCGCGAAGGGCGGTACGCCGCTGATCAAACCCAAGGAGCTGGGCCTGTTCATCGCCATTAGCGATGATGGGCGCGTGTATGCGTTCAACGGTCACGTCGACCTTGGCACCGGCATTCGCACCTCGCTGGCGCAGATCGTCGCCGAAGAACTCGACCTGCAACTGGAGCAGGTGTGCATGGTGCTCGGCGACACCGAGCGTGCGCCGAATCAGGGCGCGACGATTGCCAGTGCGACGCTGCAGATTTCCGCGATCCCGTTGCGCAATGCGGCTGCTGAAGCTCGGCGCTATCTGCTGGACGCGGCAGCGGAGCGCTGGTTTCTTGACTCGAGCAGCCTGAAAATTGAGGCCGGAGTGATTCACGCTGAGGACGGGCGCACCGCTACTTATGCCGAGTTGGTTCGCGGCGAACACATCGAATTACGCATCTCCGGCACCGCGCCGCTCAAACCTGCCGAAGAGTATCGACTGGTGGGTAAGGGCGCCGCGCGGGTCGACATTCCGGCCAAAGCCACCGGCGAGCTGACTTACGTCCACGACATGCGCGTGCCGGACATGCTCCACGGCCGGGTAATTCGTCCGCCCTATGCCGGGCTCGATTGCGGTGACTTCGTCGGCAACAGCCTGCTGGAAGTCGATGAATCCTCCATTGCGCACATCGCCGGTATTGTCGCGGTGGTGGTGATCCGTGATTTTGTCGGGGTCGTAGCGTTGCGCGAGGAGCAGGCGATCAAGGCTGCCCAGGCTTTGAAAATCACCTGGAAAGCCTGGAATCAGGGCTTGCCGGATTTGAACGATGTCGAGCGGGCGATCCGTGACAACCCGCGAGTGCAAAGGGTCGTGCTCGACCAAGGCAACGTTGATGAAGCCCTGGCCAACGCCACTCAGCGCATGCCGCGTACCTATATGTGGCCGTATCAAATGCACGGTTCGATCGGCCCGTCCTGCGGCGTGGCGGATTATCAGCCGTCCGGCAGTCGCGTGTGGTCGGGTAGCCAGAATCCGCATTTGCTGCGGGCCGACCTGGCGTGGTTGCTGGAATGCGCGGAGGAATCCATTGAGATTATTCGCATGGAAGCGTCCGGCTGTTACGGGCGCAACTGTGCCGACGATGTCTGCGCTGATGCCTTGCTGTTATCCCGAGCGGTGGGCAAGCCGGTGCGGGTACAGTTGACCCGCGAGCAGGAACACTTGTGGGAGCCCAAAGGCACCGCGCAACTGATGGACGTCGACGGCGGCTTGAACGCCGATGGCAGCGTCGCCGCTTATGACTTCCAGACCAGCTACCCATCCAACGGCGCGCCGACCCTGGCCTTGCTGCTGACCGGGCGGGTTGAGCCGGTGGCGGCGATGTTCGAAATGGGCGACCGTACCTCCATCCCGCCGTATGACTTCGAAAACATGCGAGTGACCATCAACGACATGGCGCCGATTGTCCGTGCCTCGTGGATGCGCGGGGTTTCCGCGCTGCCGAACACCTTCGCCCACGAGTCGTACATCGATGAACTGGCCTTCGCCGCCGGCGTCGATCCGGTGGAATACCGGCTGCGTTATCTGCAGGACGAGCGCGCCATCGACCTGGTGAAGTCCACCGCCGAACGTGCGGCCTGGACGCCACGCACTGCGCCGATGCAAACCCCAAATGAGGATCAGTTGCTGCGCGGTCGCGGCTTTGCCTATGCGCGCTACATCCACAGTAAGTTTCCCGGTTTCGGCGCGGCGTGGGCGGCGTGGGTGGCGGACGTGGCGATCGACCGCCAGACCGGCGATGTCTCGGTCACGCGGGTGGTGATCGGCCATGACTCGGGGATGATGATCAACCCGGCGGGGGTGCAGCATCAGATTCACGGCAACGTGATCCAGTCCACCAGCCGAGTGCTCAAGGAGCGGGTGACCTTCGAAGAGTCCACCGTGGCGAGCAAGGAGTGGGGCGGTTATCCGATCCTGACCTTTCCCGAGGTGCCGCAGATCGACGTGCTGATGATGCCGCGTCAGGACCAGCCGCCGATGGGTGCCGGAGAATCGGCTTCTGTGCCGAGCGCGGCGGCGATTGCCAACGCGATCTATGACGCTACCGGGATTCGTTTTCGCGAGCTGCCGATCACCCCGGAACGGGTCTTGGCCGCGTTGAATTCCGGCACCTGCGATGAACCGCCGAAGTCCCCGGCCAAGCGTTCGAAATGGCTGTTCGGTTCACTGTTTGCCGCGTTCGGCGCGGTGCTCGGCATGGCGGCGACGGCGTGGCCGTTTCACGGTGAAATCGCACCGATTGCGCCGCCGAGTGCCGGCACCTGGTCGACGGCGACCCTGGAGCGCGGACGGTTGCTGGCGGCAGTCGGTGATTGCGCGGTTTGCCACACCGCGCCCGGCGGCGTGACCAATGCCGGGGGGTTGGCGATGCAGACGCCGTTCGGCACGCTGTACAGCAGCAACATCACCCCGGATGTGAAAACCGGGATCGGCAGTTGGTCCTATCCGGCGTTCGAGCGGGCGATGCGCGACGGCATTGGCCGCGATGGGCGCAATTTGTATCCGGCGTTTCCCTACACCGCGTTTCGCAACATTAATGATGCGGACATGCAGGCGCTGTACGCGTACCTGATGTCGCAAACGCCGGTCAGCCAACCGGCGAAGGCCAACGACATGCGCTTTCCATTCAACCTGCGGCCGTTGATGGCGGGGTGGAATGCGTTGTTTCTGCGTAAGGGTGAAATCAGCGTGCAGCCGGAGCGCAGCGAACAATGGAATCGCGGCGCTTACCTCGTCAACGGTTTGGGCCACTGCGCAGCCTGTCATTCACCGCGCAACCTGATGGGGGCGGAGAAGGGCGGTGCGTCGTTCCTCGGCGGCGGCATGATTGATGGTTGGGAAGCGCCGGCGCTGAACGGGTTGTCCAAGTCGCCGACGCCGTGGACCGAGGATCAGTTATTCGGTTACCTGAGTACCGGTTATTCCGCTGAACATGGCGTGGCGACCGGGCCGATGGGGCCGGTGGTTTCGGAACTGGCGAAGTTGCCCAAGGATGATATCCGGGCGATGGCGGTGTATTTGGCGTCACTCAATGGTGCGCAGGCTGAGGCGCAAGTGGTGGAGAAAGCCACGCGGCCGGTGACCAGCCTGTCGCTGAGCAACGGGCAACGGGTGTTCGAAGGTTCGTGCAAGGCCTGTCATGCCGATGGCCTGGGGCCGAAACTGTTTGGCGTGAGTCCGTCGCTGGCGACCAACACCAACGTGCACAGCGATCAGCCGGATAATTTGATCAAGGTTATTTTGCAGGGCATCGATACGCCGGCGACCAAGGATCTGGGGTACATGCCGGCGTTCAAGGACAGTTTGTCGAATACTCAGGTGGCGGAATTGGCGGCGTATTTGCGCAGTCGGTTTGCCGGGAATGCGCCGGGTTGGGAAGGGTTGGAGTCGAAAGTGGCTCATCTCAGGGCGAATCCCGGCAGCCATTAAGAGCTTCGCGAGCAAGCCCGCTCCCACATTGGATTTGTGTTTGCCGTAGATCCAATGTGGGAGCGGGCTTGCTCGCGAAGGGGCCGGCCCTGTCACCGCAAATCCTGACCAGGCAACTTCATCACCCCCCGCACCACCAGATCCTGAATAAACCCCAACCAATCCTGCTGCTGCCCCTTGTCCGCCAAGTCCTCGCCCAAAAACGAACTCAGGGTATGCCGGTTGGAGTTATAGAAGTAACAAAGCGAGGCAATCATCAAATACACATGCTTGATGTCCAGCACCTCACGAAACACCCCCTGTGCCTGACCTGCCTCGATGATCGGCCGCAACACCCCGACCGCTTCGCCCGACAATCTGCGCAGCTCGCTGGACTGCTGCGCATGTTTGCCGTTGTGCAGGTTTTCATTGCTGAGAATCGCGACAAATTCCGGGTGCTTGACGTAGTAATGCCAGACAAACGCCACCAGTTCCTGCAACGCCACCAGCGGTTGGCTCAGGTCCAGTTTGAGGCGGCTTTCGGCCTTGTTGAACTGTTCGTAGGTGTGTTCCAGCACGCAGATAAACAACTGCTCCTTACTGCCGAAGTAGTAATAGAGCATGCGGTCGTTGGACTCGGCTTCCCGGGAAATACTCTCGACACGGCCCCCGGAATAACCGTCGCGGGTGAATACTTTCACCGCCGCTTCGAGTATCCGTGTGCGGGTCTGCTGGGCCTGGGCGGCCCGGATGCCGGTCTTCTTGTTCAACGTGCGGTCAACCTTGTGCCAAGCGGAGTCGCTGGGAATGTAGCACGCTCCGTTCAGCGGTTCAGGCTTGGCGCTGTTTCTGTGGCCGGCGGGTTTTCCATGACTTGCAGGATCGACGCTTCCGGGTCGAAATCGTCTTCCTCAAGCTCCATGAATTCCTCGGGCAAGAACACGTTGAGGATGATCGCGCACAGTGCACCGACGGTAATCGGCGATTCGAAGATGTTGTGCAGGGCCTGCGGCAATTCGCGCAACACTTGCGGCACGGCGGCGATGCCCAGGCCCATACCGAGGGAAATCGAGACGATCAGCATGTTGCGGCGATGCAGGCCGGCTTCGGCGAGGATCTTGATCCCGGCCACCGCCACGGTGCCGAACATCACCAATTCCGCACCACCGAGCACCGGTTTTGGCATCAGTTGCAGCACCGCGCCGATCATCGGGAACAACCCCAACAGCACCAGCAGCCCAGCGATGAAGAAGGCGACATAACGGCTGGCCACGCCGGTGAGCTGGATCACGCCGTTGTTCTGGGCGAAGGTCACCATCGGCATGCTGTTGAACACTGCGGCCATGGCCGAGTTGAGACCGTCGGCGAGCAGGCCGGACTTGATCCGGCGAATGTAGATCGGGCCTTTGACCGGTTCCCGGGAAATCATCGAGTTGGCCGTCAGGTCACCGGCGGCTTCCAGCGGTGACACCAGGAAAATCACCGCCACCGGCACAAACGCGACCCAATCGAAGTTGAAACCGTACTTGAACGGCACCGGTACGCTCACCAGCGGCACGGCGGGCAGGCTGGCGAAATCGACATCGCCCATCAGCCACGCGACGACGTAGCCGAGAGTCAGGCCGATGACGATGGCGCCGAGGCGCAGGAACAGCACATCGACCCGGTTCAACACCACGATGGTCCCGAGCACCAGCGCCGCCAGGGCCAAATGGTGACTGGCACCGAGGTCCGCCACGCCGAAGCCGCCGGCGATGTCGGTCATGGCGACCTTGATCAGCGACAGGCCCATGAGCGTGATGATGGTGCCGGTGACCACCGGGGTGATCAGCATCCGCAGTTTGCCGATGAACTGGCTCAACACCACTTCGATGAATGCCGCGAAAAAGCACACGCCGAAGATCGTCGAAAGGATCTCATCGGTGCCGCCACCCCGGGCCTTGACCATGAAACCGGCGCTGAGGATCACGCTGATAAACGAAAAACTGGTGCCTTGCAGGCACAGCAAACCGGAACCCACCGGGCCGAACCGCCGCGCCTGAACGAAGGTGCCCAGCCCGGAGACGAACAGCGCCATGCTGATCAGGTACGGGATCTCGCTTTGCAGACCTAGCGCGCCGCCCATGATCAGGGTCGGGGTGATGATCCCGACGAAACTCGCGAGTACGTGTTGCAGGGCGGCGAAGACCGTGGCGGTCAGGTGCGGGCGGTCGTTGAGGCCGTAGATGAGGTCGGAGCGGGGCTGGGGTTTTGCGTGTTCAGATGAGGTCACGAGGAAAGCGCCAGGGGCCAGGTCAGAAAATGGAGGCGCAGGATGCCAGAAAACTTACACGCTGACACAAAACCTGTGGCCAGCCACTTATTGTGGTGAGGGGACTTGCCCCCGTTGGGCTGCGTAGCTGCCCCCAAACCTGCCAATGCGGTTTTACAGGCATACCGCATTCATTGGCTTTACGACGGCTGCGCCGCCGAACGGGGGCAAGCCCCCTCACCACAAGGTGCGGTGGTGATTAGCCGTTCGAGGCAAACGCCGCGAGTAAATCCTCCTCGAACGCCTTCTGCGCATCCCCCGCGACCTGCGCCCGATGCCGAGCCAGATGAAACCCAACATCGAAACTCATTTCCCCAACCCTCACGGCCCGCAGCAGTCCCTTGTCTTCCCAGCTCCGGGCAAAGTGGCTGGGCAAGTAACCAACGTGTTTGCCAGAAAGAATAAAGGCAAGGGTGCCTTCAACCTGTTCCGAGCGCGCCGAACACAACTTGCCTTGAAACGGCTCATCACTGCGTAGAAACCGATAAGGATGATCCACCCGGTCGCTGGCCTGAAGTGCTTCATCATCCGGCGTCTCATTGCTGAACAACGGATGGCCGGGCGCGCAATACAAATGCTGTGTCTCGCTGAACAACTCACGGTAGTCAAAAGCGCTTTGCACCTGTGAGAAATAGCCGATCGCCAGGTCCAACCGCTGTTGCAGCATTAAACGCTCCATTTCGCCGGGCATGGCGCTGATCAGCTCGATCCGCACCGACTCATCCCGCTCGCGAAACCGCCGGATCGCGTCCGCTACTCGTTGCAGCACCGATTGATCGAGGGCTTCGGACAGCCCCAGTCGCACCTCGCCGATCAAGCGCCCGGCGACGCCGTTGGATTGATGACGGAAGGCTTCGATGGACTCAAACAATCCACGGGTCGCAATCAGCAGTTGCTCACCTTTGGGCGTGATTTTGAAGCCGCCCTTGCCGCGACTGCACAGTCGATAGCCGAGCCGGGTTTCGAGTTTGGCCATTTGCTGGCTGATGCTCGACTGGCTCAAGCCCAGTTCACCCTGGGCCGCACTGAAACCGCCGCATTCGACCACGCTGACAAAAAGGCGCAGCAGTTGCAGGTCCAGATCGTGCAGTTGACCGAGCATCACACATTACTCCGGGATAATGTCAGGTTAATAAACTTGATATTTCACCAATGTATCTGACGGCGCACGCTGCAACCACTCCAACAGGTCAGGTGTTTGTCATGGCTCCTCTCTTCAAGCTGTGTTGCCCCGCGTTGTTACTCGCTGTCGCTGTGTCGGCCCAGGCCGAGGAAAAGATTCTCAACCTCTACAGTTGGCAGGATTACTTTGCCCCCGAGGCCATCAAGCAGTTCGAGAAGGAAACCGGCATCCAGGTGCGTTACGACACCTTCGACAGCTCCGAAGTCCTGGAAACCAAGCTGCTGACCGGTGGCAGCGGCTATGACGTGGTGGTGCCATCTTCCAGCTTGATGGCGCGCGGGATTGCCGCCAATGCGTTGAAGCCGATTCCTCTCGACAGTTTGAAGGGCCACGCCAACCTCTACCCGGATTTGCTGAAAAAAGCTGCCGGCACCGACCCTGGCAACCGCTTTGGCGTGCCGTATACCTGGGGCACTTTGGGGTTGGGGCTGAATGTCGAGGCGGTAAAGAAGCGTCTGCCGGATGTGCCGCTCAACAGCCTGGACCTGCTGTTCAAACCTGAATATGCCAGCAAGCTGAAAGATTGCGGCATCGCGATTATCGACTCGCCTCAGGAAGTGATCGGCTTGGCGCTGCACTATCTTGGTAAAAACCCCTACAGCAGCGACAAGGCCGACCTGACCGCCGCCGAGGCGTTATTGCATCAGCTTCAGCCCAATGTGCTGTACGTCGCCACCGGCCGGCAGATCAGCGATTTGGCCAACGGCAGCATTTGCCTGGCGTTGGCCTACAACGGTGACGCCAGCATCGCCGCTGACCAGGCGCAAAAGGCCAACAAGCCATACGAGGTGACTTACCGCATTCCCAAGGACGGCACGCTGGTCTGGCAGGACAATCTGGCGATCCCCAAGGACGCGCCACACCCTGAAGCGGCGCAGGCGTTTGTCGAGTTTATGTTGCGTCCCGAATCCGTTGCCGGGGTCACCAACACCCTGTTTTTTGCCAACGCCAACCAGGCCGCAACACCGCTTGTGGATGAGGCGGTGCGCACCAACCCGGACATTTATCCTCCCGCCGATGTGCGCGACCGCTTGTACGCAGACCAAAGCATGAACCTCAAAGACATGCGCCAGCGTACCCGCATGTGGACCACTTTCCGTAGCCGCCAATAATAAGGAACTCACCATGGATGTCCCTGTGCAAAACGACCAGGCCATGACCCGCGACAGTCTTTACGGGACTGCCGCCGAAAGCACCTACGCCGGTATCACCAGCTTCATGCGCCGTCGCTACAGTCGCGACTTGCGCGGGGTCGACGTCGCGGTCAGCGGCGTGCCGTTCGACACCGCCACCAGCAACCGCCCCGGCGCACGTTTCGGACCGCGCGGCATTCGTGCCGCGTCCACCGGGATTGCCTGGGAGCGCCACTGGCCGTGGACGTTCGACCCGTTTGATCACTTGGCGGTGGTTGATTACGGCGACTGCGACTTCGACTACGGCACGCCGCAATCGGTGCCGGAAAGCATCGAAGCCCACGCCGAACACATTTTGAACGCTGGCAGCGCGATGCTCACGTTTGGTGGTGACCACTTCATCACCTATCCGCTGCTCAAGGCCCATGCCCGCAAACATGGAGCGTTGTCGCTGATCCACTTCGACGCCCACAGCGACACCTGGCCGGACGAGGAGGGCAAACGTGTCGATCACGGCACGATGTTCTGGCACGCGGCCAAAGAGGGACTGGTGGATCCGTCGCGCTCGGTGCAGATCGGTTTACGCACCACCAACGACGATCACATGGGCTTTCAAGTGCTGGACGCAAGGCAAGTGCATCGCCAGGGTTGCGAGGCGATTGTCGAGGCGATTCGGGCACGGGTCGGTGATAACCCGGTGTACCTGACGTTCGATATCGACTGCCTCGATCCGGCGTTCGCTCCGGGCACCGGAACTCCGGTGTGCGGCGGCTTAAGCACGGTGCAGGCGCTGGAGATTCTCGGCGGTTTGCGCGGGATCAATCTGGTGGGCATGGACGTGGTGGAAGTGGCCCCGGCCTACGACAGCGCGGACATTACCTCACTGGCGGCAGCGACCTTGGCGATGGAAATGCTGTGCCTGTATGCGGCTAAACACAAAGTCGACAAGTAACACTCAGCCCAAAATGTGGGAGCGGGCTTGCTCGCGAAAGCGGTGGAACAGCCAGCATCTCTGTTGAGCGTGAGGCCGCCTTCGCGGGCAAGCCTCGCTCCTACGGGTTTGGCGGCGTTCGAAAATTTGGCCATCGACGCCGATCCGTAGGAGCGAGGCTTGCCCGCGGAGCTTTTTCAGGCCACCGGAGCCTTCGGCAGATCCAGTGTTTCAACTCCGGTATAGCGCGCCACCGACCCTGCAATCATCGCGTGCGGCACACCCGGTTCCACAGCGCTAATCCCATCCAGCCGCGCCAACTGTTCGTCACTCAACTGCACGTTCAGCGCGCCCAGCGTGGCGTCCAGCTGCTCTCTGGTTCGCGAGCCCAGAATCGGAATCAGCGCCGTGGTCGAGCGCTTGGCCTTCTCGCGCAACCAGGCAATCGCCACGTGTGTAGGGCTGGATTCCAGTTCGGCGGCAACCGCCAGCAAGGTATCGAGCAGGGCGGTTTCCCGAGCGCCTTTTTCAGCGTGGATCAACATGCCGAGTTTGGCCGCGCGGTTGTTCTCGTCGTTGGTGCGGTACTTGCCCGTTAGAAAGCCGCCACCCAACGGTGACCATAACGTTGCGGCCAAGCCAAGGGCTTCGGCCATGGGCAGCAATTCACGTTCAGCGGTGCGCTCGGCCAGGCTGTATTCGGTCTGGATCGCCGCAATCGGTGCGAACCCGCGGACCTCGGCTAACACGTCGGCGCGAGCAATACGCCAGGCAGGGAAGTTGGACAAACCGGCGTAGTGAATTTTGCCGGCGCGCACCAAGTCATCGAAGCCACGGAGGATTTCTTCCATCGGCGTGACGCCGTCGCTGATGTGCGCCCAGAACAAATCGATGTGTTCGATGTTGAGGCGTTTCAAGCTCTCTTCCACAGCACGGACCATGTTTTTGCGGTTATTGCCGGTGAAGGAAATACCGGCAACCCGTTCCGTCCCCATGGTGTATTTGGTGGCGATCACCAGACGATCCCGTTCTGCGGCAATGAACTCGCTGAGCATGCCCTCGGACTGCCCACCTTGATAACCATTGGCGGTGTCGATGAAATTGCCGCCAGCTTCCAGGTAACCGTCGAAAATCCGTTTCGCTTCGTCGCGCTCGGCGCCGTGGCCCCAGCCGGTGCCGAAGTTGCCGGCGCCCAGCGCCAGTTCCGAGACCCGCAGGCCGGTTTTGCGACCGAAGACTTTGTAACGCATGAGATGACTCCTTGGGGAAAGACGCCGGGATTTAATTTAAATGTCTAGCAACATGTATTTAATATGATGTGAGTAATATCCAGCGTCAACCGGCTTTTTCATCCGTCGCAATCGGATCGACCATCGGACAAATCGCTACTGCCAG
>Ga0105856_1000092_pt1 | contig 46489 bp, 42 predicted proteins | sample OrgsoiDNA_201060_FD_89681 | JGI IMG/M metagenome (GOLD analysis project Ga0105856, IMG submission 89681) | Permafrost soil microbial communities from the Arctic, to analyse light accelerated degradation of dissolved organic matter (DOM) -... | ecosystem: Environmental > Terrestrial > Soil >...
GTGGGTTTTGACTTTTCGTTATGTTTCGATGGCGCCGATGGGAAACCTGTTCCGATCGCCACTGTTAAAGCACAGGATTTCACTACGGCCGTGGAATGGGTCACGGTTAAAAAAGATGTGATGCTTTCGCCTCAACAGTTGGAAGTGCTGTGGCTGTACCGTGAGAGTGAGATCCGGGGAGGCGCGGGGTTTTCTATTCAGTTGGGCGCTCAATATCTGCCGTTAAGTAGTGGTAATAATCAACTCTCCGTCATGAAGAAAGCGGAGACCGTGGCACTGGCACTGAAAGTGATCGACGGAACGACCCTCCTTCCCGGCCAATGGAAAGAGACCGGCGAGTTGAAAGGGTGGTTTCAAACCCCGTGGATCGAATACCGTTGGACGGGAAATCCAGTCGGTAAAAAACTAAGTGTCGTGTGGGGAGAGGACGCCGACGGTCGTTATGGTCGCGACCGTTATGACATCCAGATCAAGCAAATCCCCAATGCCAGCAATGTGCCGCTGCTCAGCAAGCAGGCCTCCGGCGCACAGTTTCTCGATATCCGGCCGCTGGCTATTGCCGGCGTCCCGTGGATACGCCTTAACTCGCTGTTCGGCCCGGAACTGGTGGCCAAAGCCGCCATCTCCATTGATGAGGTGCTGTCCCGTGCGACCCAGGACACCCTTGAACCGCCTCCTGTAGGGGCGACGAAAACAGCCATCGACTTCAACAGTGCTCACGGCGCCTTTTACTGGGAGCTGTTCTTTCATTTGCCGTTCCTGATTGCTCATCGGCTCTGTGAAGAACGAAACTATCAAGAGTCGCAACGCTGGTATCAGTACATTTTCAACCCGAACCTGCGCGTATCGCCTGGCTCATCGGTGCCCCCGAGTAATCGTTACTGGCTATGCCGTCCACTGCTGGAGAAGGGGCTCTCCGGCTGGGAGGCCAAGGGGCTGGTGGATCCGGATGCGATCGCCTTTGCCGACCGGACTCACTACCGCAAAACTATTTTTGTCAGTTATGTGCGTTGCATTATTGCCCATGCGGATTCGCTCTATCGCCGCTTGACCCGCGACAGCCTGGCAGCGGCGAAACTGCAGTATGTGCGGGCTCTGTCGCTGATGGGCAATGCCCCTAGCGCGAAGGCGATGAACCATTGGGTACCAAAATCGGCGGATCAAATTATCGATGCGTCCAATGAAGCCGTCGCTTCGTCGTTGACCCGTTTCAGCCAATCGCTGGAGGTGGATGTCGCCAATCTGCCGGCGCGGGTGGAAGGCACCCCGGACTTCGAGATTCTGTTACTGGATGAATTCCGCCCACCGGTCAACGATCAGTTGCTGGGCATCTGGAAATACATCGGTGAATGCCTGTGGAACATGCGGCATAACCTGACCATCGACGGTAAACCGATGATGCTGGCGTTGTATGCGCCGCCGACCAATCCACTCGATTTGCTGCGTGCTCAGGCCGGCGGTTCTTCGGGCTCCTCACGCAACGCCGGTGGGTGGCTGAATATTCCGCACTATCGCTTCCGCCCGATGCTGGCCAGCGCGCAAAACGCTGTGCAGACGCTGATCGGCTTTGGCCGGGAAGTGCGTCAATTGATGGAGTTGCGAGATCGCGGGCAACTGGAGGAATTGCAGCAAAGTCATGTCATTGCGCTCGGCGCCCATGCCAAAACCATTCAGGAAGAGACGATCAAGCAACTGGAGGCTTCGGGAGAGGCGCTCAAACTCAGTAAAAAAACCATTGAAGAGCGGGTTAAACACTACGAGGACCTCAACGGGCACTCGTTGCTGGGCGTGGAAATCGCCGGGGATGTGGCGGCATTGACCGGCAAGTTGTTGGGGGCTGCTGCAATTATTCCTCGCACCGCAGGGAGTGTTATTACCGGATCCGTCAAGGAGCAAACATTTACGGGGATGGTAGGTCCGTTCCCTGCTGGACTCATCGGTACCGAGGGAGGGGATCGTGGAGCGCCGGTGGCAGAAGTGGGGACAGCCTTGTCGATAGCTGGCGCGGGCCTTTTTGCGGCGGGAGAAATGTGGCAGCGAACAGCCTTTTATGCGCGTCGAGGCGAGGAGTGGAACTTTGCCGAAGCCCAGGCCAAAAGTGAGTTGGCGGTCATCGAAGAGCAACTTAAAGCCCAGGACCACACCCTCAAGGCCACCAGGGCCAGCTTGGCACAGACGCAAAAAGCCAACGAGCAGGCCCAGGACATCTATTCGTTCTACAAAACCCGGGCCACCAACGTCGAACTGTACCGCTGGTTGCTGAGCCAGATGGCCACCCTGTACTTCCAGTGCTATGACGCCGTGGTAGGGATGTGCCTGAGTGCCGAGGCCAGTTGGCAGTACGAGATGGGTGACTTCGATACGCGAGTCATTCGCCCCAATGTGTGGATGGATAATCGCCACGGCCTGAGTGCGGGCGAGTCCATGCAACTCGATTTGCTGCGCCTGGAACGCGACTTCCTGAACCGTAATGAACGGCGCCTGGAACTGATCAAGACGATTTCCTTGCGTCAGTTGTTCGAGAAAGGCCGGTTCGTGGGCACGAAAACCTGGGAACAGGTGTTGGTCGAATTACGCAAAGGCAAACTGGACTTCGAGTTCCCCCAGCCAATGTTCGATAGTGATTACCCTGGCCATTACTGCCGGCAAATCACCAGCGTCGAGTTGTCCCTGCCGGTGGTGCTTGGCCCTTATCAGGATGTGCGCGCAACGCTGATGCAAACCGGTAGCCTCACCGTGCTCAAGGCCAATGTCGACTCGCTTGATTACCTGTATGGGGAGCGGGACCGCATGCCGCCGCTGGATATTCTGCTCAACTTGCGCAGTCACCAGCAGGTCGGGATCAGCACCGGCGTCAATGATGCCGGCCTGCACCAGTTGATGTTTGGTGATGAGCGCTACCTGCCCTTCGAAGGCACGGGTGCCGTATCGAGCTGGCAACTGCAGATTCCCCGGCCCGGTTCACCCGAGCAAGCAGACCTGCTCGACAGCCTGACGGACATCATCGTGACATTGCGCTTTCTGGCGAAGGCGGGCGGTACGGCTTACACCGATGCGGTTCTGGATAAATTGGGTGATTGACGGGCAGAACAGCCCATTGGCGATGGATCAACAAGAGGTGCACCGATCATGAACGAAGACGAAATTCGCGGCCGTAATCTGATCACGGATGGCCGCTTTTCTGACAACTGGAGCAAGAATTGGCCACGCTTGAATAATGACGGGTTTGTCGCGACTTATGGTGATCCTGGCTATGGTCAGTACCTGGCGCTGGTGATGAAGGCCACCGTCGGCCAGACGTTTGAAACAGTAAACCTGACGGCACGCCAGTTCGAAGGCGCGACCTACAAAATCAACTTTGTTTATGAAAACTATCTTTCGGGTGCCGGCTCCAAGGTGATCCTGAAGACCAGCAGCGGAACAGTCGATGAGATCGACTTGAGTGGCAGGAAAGTTTCCGAGGATACACTGGCCGACTGGAACGAGTTTTACGACTATCCCATCGCGAAAGCGGTGGCGGACGACAGAACTATTTCGGTGGAACTGCTAGGACCTTCCGAACAATCCGAATCGAGAGCATTGCGCATCACTGACATCGACGTGCAGCTGCATCTTGTGCCGCTGAAGTTGGCGAGTTTGCAAGTTGATGACAGGTCATATCCGGTGTCTGCGTGAGATAAGCGCACCACGCATCCTGTGAGAGCGAGCCCGATTTACCGGGCGGTTCTCCAGTCAAAATGATTATTGGAGGTCGGCGATTGCCCCGACGAGCCCGAGATCTTGTAGGCAGGGGAAGTGAACTCGGTCTGGACCCACATCTGGAAAGGCTGCGCCGCCGCATCAGATGCCGCCCGGGGACAATTGACCGTCCAGGTAACACCGGCTTCACCAAAAGGTTGATAAGTGTTGGCCGCAGGAATGCTGGTAAATGGCAACGCAGGCAGGTTTGGATCCCGATCCAGTTTCACGCCCTGATTGATCCACGGGCTGTCGGCTTCGGCTTTGATAGCGAAGGTGTGCTCAGCGCCATAGCAAAAGTACAACGGGCCGGTAGCAGTTGCCTTGGGGTTCTGATTCTGTGCCATGAGCGGTCTCCCGTTGACCGATGAAATAACTCTACTATCGGGAGCTATTCAGAAACTGGCTACTGTCAGAACTTACAGGTCGATTAGGCTCTTTTGCTATATCTGGCCATCGAATTGGATATCAGGCGATATGGAAGCGCTAGAACACCCCATCTTTCTTCCAGCTCAAATACCGCGTCACCAGATTCGTTCCTAACTCCTCGGGGCGAGCATCCAGCACCGCCACTCCATGGGCGCCCAGTCGTTCATGCAATTCGTTGCGTGCGTTCAAGTAGTCTACGGTCCCGCAATAATTCAATGCCTCGGTCAAGGTTTGCACCGGTTCCTGCCGCAGGTTGTCGAGTATTTGTTCGCGCAAACTGGCAACCAGCACCCGATGTTTGCGGCTCATGAGTTTGACTGCGCTGAGCAGTTCTTCATCGTCCTCATCTCGCAGGTTGGTTATCCATACAACCAGGCTGCGGGATTTCTGCCGGGTCAGTAATTGGTTGGCAGCAGCCTGGTAATCGGCGCTGCGCTGGCTGCTATTCAGGTCGTAAACGGTGTTAAGCAAGACGTTGAGTTGCCCGGCGCCTTTTACCGGCGCGAGGTAACGCGCTTGCTCGCTGGCAAACGTGCACAACCCCACGGCATAGCCCTGACGCAAGGCCACATAACTGAGCAACAGGCAGGCGTTGAGGGCGTGGTCGAAATGGCTGAGTTCGCCATCCTGGCTGCGCATCCGTCGTCCGCAGTCGAGCATGAAAATAATCTGCTGGTCGCGTTCGTCCTGATACTCCCGGGCAATCGGCGTGCGCTGGCGGGCGGTGGCTTTCCAGTCGATCTGCCGCAGGCTGTCGCCTTCGCGAAATTCGCGCAGTTGGTGAAACTCCAGCCCCAGGCCGCGACGCTGGCGCTGGCGTACGCCGAGCTGGCTGAGCCAGTTGTCCACCGCCAGCAGTTGGCCGCCATAGAGGCGGGCGAAATCCGGGTAGACGCGGGTGGTGTCGGCAACCTTCAGCAGGCGTTTGTCGGACCACAAGCCCATTGGACTCGGCAGGTTGATTTCGCAGTGTTCGAAGGCGAAGTGGCCGCGCCGCAGAGGGCGCAGGCGATAGCTGATCAGGCTGCGTTGACCGGGTTGCAGTTCGAGGGATTGAGGCAGGTGTTCGAAGCTCAAGCCGTCGGGGGCATAGTCGAAGATCTGCACGTTCAGTGATTGGGCAAAATCATGCTCGACCTCCAGTTGCACGTCACCCCAGCGACCCAACGCCAGGCTGCCGGGCATCTGCCGTTTGAGGCGCGGCGAGGGCAGGCGTTTAAGGCGCATGGCGTCGAGAACGGCCAGTGTAAAAAGCGCCAGCAGCAGCGCCCAACTGATCGATTGCAGGTTTTGCGGCATCGCTATTTCGAGCGCCCGCAATGCACCGAGCACGATGCCCAGGCCCAGCAGCACCGAGAGCCAGATCAGCAGCAGGCGCGAGGGTTTCATAGCCGCGCACATCCTGTGGCGAGGGAGCTTGCTCCCGCTCGGCTGCGCAGCAGTCGTAAATCCGCAGAACGCATTCGACCTGATATTTTGGGGCCGCTTCGCAGCCCAGCGGGAGCAAGCTCCCTCGCCACAGGGGCTATGTGCAAGACCTTGATCACAGGCGCGGCGCCGGCACTTGGTCGAGCAGTTGCTCAAGCACCTGATCAACGTCCAGCCCTTCGATGTCCAGCTCCGGAGCGATCCGCACCCGATGGCGCAACACCGCCAGCGCACAGCCCTTGATGTCGTCGGGAATCACAAACTCGCCACCGCGCAACAACGCCCGCGCCCGCGCACAACGCACCAGGGCGATGGAGGCCCGCGGGCCCGCGCCGAGGGTCAGGCCGGGCCAGGAGCGAGTGGCCCGGGCCACGCGGATGGCGTAGTCGAGCACCTGTTCATCGAGGGGCAAGTCGCTGGCGATGCGTTGCAGCGCCATCACATCCTTGGCCTGCAACACCGTGCGCAAGGGCTGCACGTCGAGCATGTCGGCGCGGGTCGAGCGGCTGACCTGGCGGACCATGTCCAGCTCTTGCTCGGCGTCGGGGTAGTCCATGCGCACCTTGAGCATGAAGCGATCCAGCTCGGCTTCCGGCAGTGGGTACGTGCCTTCCTGTTCAATGGGGTTTTGCGTGGCGAGCACCATGAACGGTTGCGTGATGGGCAGTGCCCGCCCTTCAAGGGTGACCTGGCGTTCCTGCATGGCTTCAAGCAGCGCCGCCTGGGTTTTGGCCGGGGCGCGGTTGATTTCGTCGGCCAGCAACAGGTTGGTGAACAACGGTCCCTTGCGCAGTTTGAACTGCTCGGTTTGCAGGTCGTACACCGCGTGCCCGGTGACGTCGCTGGGCATCAGGTCCGGGGTGAACTGGATGCGCGCGAACTCGCCGCCGAAGCAGCGGGCGAGGGCGCGGACCAGCAGGGTTTTGCCCAGGCCGGGCACGCCTTCGAGCAACACGTGGCCGCCAGCGATCAGCGCGGTAAGCACGTCATCGATCACGGTGTCCTGGCCGATAACCGCCTTCTGCAATTCGCTGCGCACGGCCTGGGCCAATTGACTGGCGCGCTGGCGCTGCTGGGCGGCGTGCTGTTGTGTGCCGGGCTCGATCTCACTCATAGGGCATTCCTCAAGGTTTGCAGGTGGGCGACCTGACGGCTGAATTCAGCGCTGGACAGCCGCTGTTTCGGGCGTGGGCTCAGGGCCTGGCTGATGGCGCGGGTGGGTTGCCGGGTCAGGCGCGCGAGCACCAGCCATTGTTCGGCAACCGCCAATTGTTCGAAGCCGGGATGGCGGCGTCGGGCGCGGCGCAAAATGTCTTGCTGCAAGGCTTGCAGCAGGTTGTTCTGCCCATTGCGACGCAACATGAAATCGGCGCTGGCGCGCAAGTGTTCCTGAAGTTGGCGGCGTGCCCTTGGAGCGGGCTCAAGGATTGGACCCTGACGTACACCGACATGCCAGCAACCGAGGATGATCAACGCTGCGAGGGCGACCAGCGCCTGGGGAAAGTAGCGCAGCAACAAGGTCAGCAGCGAATCGTGATCGGTGTTGTACAGCAGCGTCACGCTGGTGTCGGCGTTCAAGTACCAGAGCAGCCAGGCATTGTCGTATTTCTCGATGGCCGGGGTTTTCCACAGGTCGGCGTCGGTGACCACGGTGATTGAACCGAGCCCGTGGTCCAGCTGCATCATGTGCGTGGCCTTGCCACTGTTGGCCCAGGACTGGGCGAGATTTTTCGGGTCTTCGAGATGGAACTCGGTATCGAAGCTGACGTAAGCCGGGGCGTCTTCGTCCTCGAGGTAGAGCTTGGTCAGTTTTGGATACGGATCGTCAATGGGGTCGGGCGGCGGGTCCTTGAGGTCTTTGCTGAGGATCTGGTGCAGTTGCACTCGATCGAGCAACACGTCATTGCTCTGGCCAGTCTTTTCATCCCACAAGGATTCGGCAACGAATAGCAGACGGCCGCCGGCCCGGGTCCAGTTCAACACCTGATCGATCTGGCGCGGGGTCATGGTCGAGCGGTCCCCGAGCAGCAACAGGCTGTGTTGGCGCGGGTCGATGCCGGGCAGCACGTCGAGGCTATTGGCGTGAGTAACGGCGAGGCCTTGTTTGCGCAGGAACTGCTCCGCCGCCAGGTAGGGATTGGCCCGGGCCTCGGGGGAGGCGCCGTGATCGACGACTTCCTGATAGGGCGTGGCCTTGAGGTACAGATACACGCACAACGCGCCAAGCAACACCGCGAACAACGCGCCAAGCGCCTGCCATCCATGCCGGCTCAATGGGCGGCTCCCGGGGTGAACAGCGCGCGCCAGCCGTCGCAGAGTTCCTGTTGCAGTTGCGCCGGTGGCAAGCGGTGCCCGTAGGCCATGTTCTGCCAATGACGGGTCAGGCTTTGACTGAAGGCCAGCAACGCCGGTTGTTGCAGCTGTGCGACGCGCACCAGCACCTGGCCTTCGGTGTCGGCGTCTTTCAAGGGCAGGTTGAAGTCATGCAGCAAGCGGCTGAGCAGGGCGCGATACAGCAACCCGAGGGCCTCCCGAGGGTTGGACTGCCAGAGGATTTCGGCGCTCCCGGCAACGTCGTCGGGCAGGGTTTCGTGATGGACGTCCAGCCCGAATAACTGCTTGGGCACTGGGCGATTCACCTTGCTGCGCAAGGCCGGTCGACGGCTGACAAACGCCTGCAACCACTCGCGGTAACGCCAGATCAACAGCCCGACGGCAGCAATCACCGCGCCCCACAACAGCACTTCGATCAGCGTGGCCAGTGCGCCGAAACGTTGATTGTCCAGCAGTCCAAGCAGCGTCTTCAGCCATTCTGGGGCGTTGCCATCGCTCGGGGTTTTGGTGGTGGTTTTGTCTTCGCCAAAACGATATCGGGTAACGGTTTCCTTGTTCTTGAACGGCGGCTGATCAAGGATCGCCTTGATGCTGTCCCGGGACGCCTGACTGGTCAGGGGCTGGTCCAGCAGGCGCGGCGTGTCCGGTGAAATGACCGGCTCGGCGGCCCAGACGGTTTGCGTCGTCGGTATGCATACGATCACCGCCAGCAACACGGCGACTGCCGCGCCGCTCAGGCGCTGGCGCATCCGACGGAACACCAGTTCAATGTCCCAGGCCTCCAGCACCGTGCGTCGGTTCAGGTAAAGGCTGAAGCCGCAGGCGACGTAGATCGGTTCCCACACCACCAACACCAGAGCGTAAAAGGCGTTGGTCAGGTGCTCCAGCCACCGCCAGTCGTGATTGGCCGCGGCGATGAGGGTCTGCCAGTTCCAGTCCAGCTCGATCTGCTGGGGCAGGAGCAGGTAGAACAGCACCATCAAGCCGATCCACAAGGCGCTTTCCAGGTGCACGCCAATGATCGTCAGCCACTGCGCGGCGCCGGCATTGCGCTGCAGTAATACGTGCAGACGCTGTTGTCGCGCGATACCGCTCAAGCCTTCAAGTTGCACCACTGGCATCACGAAGCTACGGCTCAGGCTCAGGCGTCGCCAGGTCAGGCTCGCCAGCAGTTGTGGCTTGAGCAGTTGCGGCCATTGGCGCAGGGCCTGTTTGAGGGTGGGGGTTTCACCGAACAGGGTTTGGGACAGGATGTACAACGGCAGTCGTTCGAACGCCGGTTTGAGCCACCAGAAAATAAACACGGCCAGCGACGGCGAATCCCACAACAGCAGGCTGAGCACGGCGAATGTCGGCAAGGTCACGATGGCCCAACTGGTCATCAACAGGCGACGGTGCCGTTGACTCATCAGCACGCCCAGGTCCATGGCTTCCCAGGTGATGCGCGGGCGAATCACCACGGTGGCGTCACTCAGGCGCATGGCGGGTCCGTCCGGCAAACAGCAGGTATACCGCCACCAACAACCAGAGCGCAGCACCGACCAGGTATTTGGTCATTGGCGTAGGCGCGGTCATGGACGACCAGTAGGCTTCGATAAACGCAGCAATCAGCAGAAACAGCATGACCCCGCAAATCAGTAGCACGCTTTTACGCGCCGCCACACGCAAGGATTCGGCCCGAGGCAGGCGCCCGGGTGCAATCAGCGCCCAGCCCAGTTGCAGGCCGGCAGCGCCGGACAGGGCGATTGCGCTCAGCTCGAAGGCCCCGTGGCCAATCACGAATGACCAGAAGGTTTGCCCGTAACCGATGTGGGTCAGGTGCCCGGCCACCGCACCGATCGTCAAGCCGTTGAAGAACAGGAAAAACGCGCTACCCAGGCCAAACAGCAAACCGCCGGCGAAGGTCTGAAAGGCGATACCGATGTTGTGCATGATGTAGTAGCCGAACATCACCCAGTCTTCGCTGGCCGCCCGTTCGGCCGACCGCCCGAGGTGCCCGGCAACGGGGTCGTACATGCTTTGCATCTCGGTCACCTGCTCGGTCGGGATCAGGTTGTAGATCAGGTCCGGGAACAGGTACACCAGCAAGCCCATGCCGATCAGGCTGCCAAAAAACATCAGGCCGGCAGCCAATACAAAGCGCCACTGCTGGCGCACCAGTTGCGGGAAACCGGCCAGGATAAACGCCAGTGCGTTGGCCCCCAACTGGCTGCGATGCCGATAAAACTGTTGATGGCCACGCAGCACCTGATGCTGCAACGAATCCACCAGGAAACTGCTGTAGCCGCGCTCGCGGGCCAGGGCCAGGTGTTGGCAGAGGCGTCGATAGTCTTTCGGGAAACTGGCGATTCGTGAGGCTTCCTTGCCCCGTTCCAACCGGTCAAGCATGAGGGCGAACTGCTCCCATTCGGCCTTGTGGCGACTTTCGAACAGGCTTTGCTTCATGCGGGGCCCAACAAGCTGCGGGCGATGCCATTGAGTTCAGTCACCGCTCGTGGTGCTGGAACCTGCAACGGTTGAGCGAGGATGGTTGCCAGTTCCTGGACTCGGGCACCGGAGAGTTCACCCTGGCGTTCGGCAAAACCGAGGATGGCGCGTTGCTCGGTCAGCGTCAGGGCAAACACAGGGCGCCGGGGTTGGGCTTCGGGCAGTTCGGGGCGGGTGAGCGGTTTTTCGCTGTAGATCACCAGCGTGCCGGCGGCCAGGTCGCCGAGGCGCTTGAAGGTCGGGTGTTGCAGGCAACTGATGGCCCCGAGGAAATAGCCGAACGGCAACAGGTCGACAAAACGCAGCAGATTGCGCAGCAACGAGGCCGACCAGCCGACGGGCGTGCCATCGTCCTGCACCACCCGCAAACCCATCCATTGCTTGCCGGGCGAGCGACCCTGATTGAGCACCTCGAACAGCACCATGTACCACCAACTGACCCCGAACAGCAGGATTGAGCCCAGCCCGGCACCGAGTTTGCCGAGAAACGCCAGAACGGTGAACAGCAAACCGAGGATCAGCCCGCGCAGCCCGAGGTCGATGGAGAACGCCAGTGCACGGATCATCAGCCCGGCCGGGCGCAGTGGCAAGTCGATGCCTTCGGGCGTTTCGACTTGATACCGCGTGTCCAGTGGCGGGGACAGCGTCGCTTTCCTTGGCAGTGCTGTGCTCTCGAGCATGGGCAACCTGAATGATGGGGCCGGATCGGGATTCAATCTTCGTCCGATGCTAGCAGCCTCTCGGGGGGAAACGACATAACTATGTATTGCACGGTGAGTTGTCAGAGGTGATTGAATGACAGATTGACTGGCCGCAGCGACTTGTCTGCGCCTAGACTTCGTCGGTCTTCAGTTCAGGAACAGCCCGTGACCTCCATCTTCTGGTACGACTATGAAACCACTGGCATCAACCCCCGTTGTGACCGCCCGCTGCAAGTGGCGGGGATTCGCACCGACTTCGAACTCAATGAAATAGACGAGCCGGTCAATCTTTACTGCCAGCCCAGCGATGACATCCTGCCGCATCCGGCTGCCTGCGCGATCACCGGTATCACGCCGAGTCGCCTGGCCACGCAAGGGTTGAGCGAAGCCGACTTCATGACGCGGGTGCATGCCCAACTCGCGGCCCCCGGTACCTGTGGGGCGGGTTACAACACGTTGCGTTTCGACGACGAGACGACCCGTTACAGCCTGTATCGAAACTTTTTCGACCCGTATGCCCGCGAGTGGCAGGGCGGCAACAGCCGCTGGGACCTGATTGATGTGGTGCGCGCAGCCTATGCCTTGCGTCCCGATGGCCTGAGCTGGCCTACGGATGACGAAGGACGGGTGACGCTCAAGCTGGATCGTCTGACGGTGGCCAATGGCATCGATCATGGCAACGCCCACGAGGCCTTGTCGGACGTGCGCGCCACCATTGCCCTGGCCCGTCTGATTCGGGAAAAACAACCGAAGCTGTATGACTGGCTGTTCCAGTTACGCAGTAAACAGAAGGTGATGGATCAGGTTCGGCTGCTGCAACCGATGGTGCACATCTCCGGGCGTTTTTCGGCAGCTCGCCACTATGTGGGTGTGGTGCTGCCGTTGGCCTGGCACCCGCGCAACAAGAACGCACTGATAGTTTGCGACTTGCACCTCGATCCCCAGGGCTTGCTCGATCTGGATGCTGAGACGCTGCGTCAGCGCCTGTATACCCGCCGCGATGATCTGGCTGACGGCGAGTTGCCGGTGCCGCTCAAACTCATTCATATCAACAAATGCCCGGTGGTGGCACCGCTCTCGGTACTTCGTTCTGAAGATCAGCAACGCCTGGGGCTGGATATGGCGCTATATCAGGAACGGGCGCTGCGGCTAAGTGACGCACAACAAGTTTGGCGAGATAAAGTCGCGGCGATTTATTCCAGCGACGATTTCTCATCAAGCCAGGACCCGGAGCAACAGTTATACGATGGCTTTATCGGAGATCGGGATCGGCGTTTGTGTGAGCAAGTCAGAGCCGCTGACCCTGCACAATTAGCGCAACAACAATGGCCGTTCGATGATGAACGTTTACCTGAATTATTGTTTCGATATCGCGCACGCAACTTTCCCGATACGTTGAATTTCGAAGAGCAAGAACGCTGGCGAATATTCTGTCAGCAACGATTGTCGGCGCCTGAATGGGGAGCGCCAAATACCCTGGAATCATTTGCAGAGGCAGCCACCCAATTGGCGATTAGTGCTACATCGATTCAGCGAGAGGTGCTCAATGAATGGCAGAATTATGTCCAGGCATTACGCAAACGTTTGAGTCTTTGAGTTCGAACATGAAGGTTGCCTGAACCTCAGGCATAAAAAAACGCCAGCATCAGCTGGCGTTCTTTTGAGTCGCGAAATCAGTCTGCGACAGGCGTTGCGGCTTAGCCCAGCAGGGTAGCCCAGCCTTCAACCACGTCACCGCCCCACTTGGCTTTCCACTCTTTCAGAGTTTTGTGGTTGCCACCTTTGGTTTCGATGACTTCGCCGTTGTGCGGGTTTTTGTATTGTTTAACTTTGCGAGCACGCTTGGTGCCAGTAGTTTTTACTGCGCCGCCGCGTGGTGCTTTGGTTTTGGACTCTGGATCCAACAGCGCGATGATGTCACGCAGGGATTTGGAGTATTCACCCATCAGGGTGCGCAGTTTGCCTTCGAATTCCAGCTCGGTTTGCAGTTTGTCGTCTTGGGACAGGTTCTTCAAACGGGCTTGCAGCTCTTTGATAGCTTCTTCGGTGGCGCGGTATTCGTTGATCAAGGACATGAGGACTACCTTATGTAGGACGCAGGATGGCAGGGGACAGTGCGGCAATAATAGTCAGGGTGTTTCATCAAGTAAACATTTAACCGGAGTTTATTTAATTTAGTTACGGTGAGCCGGTCACAAAACCGATGTATTGTTAAATAGTGTCAGGGTAGTCATCACAGATATTCACAATTGTTCTCTTGAAGATGGGCTACAAGAACACCATCGCGAGGGCAGTGACGCTGCCAGAACCCCTGTCGCTGAACGGCGTGCCGGGCAAGGCGTCATCAATACTGCAGTTTTGCTGCGCAATCGCTAGAATGGCGGCCTTTGCGAAGTTCTGGAGTTTGACCCTCATGCGCACTTTTCGGCTGGTGATTGCTTGCCCGGACCGCGTCGGCATCGTTGCTAAAGTCAGTAACTTTCTGGCGTCACATAACGGCTGGATCACTGAAGCGAGCCATCACTCGGACAATCTCAGTGGCTGGTTCTTCATGCGTCACGAAATTCGTGCCGATTCGCTGCCTTTTGGTATTGAGGCTTTGCGCGAAGCGTTCGCGCCGATAGCCGAAGAGTTCTCGATGAACTGGCGTATTACCGACACTGCGCAGAAAAAGCGCGTGGTGTTGATGGCCAGCCGTGAATCTCATTGCCTGGCTGACTTGCTGCACCGCTGGCACAGTGATGAACTGGATTGCGAAATTTCCTGCGTGATCTCCAACCATGACGACTTGCGCAGCATGGTCGAGTGGCATGGCATTCCGTACTACCACGTACCGGTCAATCCGCAAGACAAAGAGCCGGCCTTCGCCGAAGTTTCGCGCCTGGTCAAACAGCACGATGCCGAAGTGGTAGTACTTGCCCGTTATATGCAGATTCTGCCGCCAGCGTTGTGCAGCGAATATGCCCACAAAGTCATCAACATTCACCACAGCTTCCTGCCGTCGTTCGTTGGTGCCAAGCCGTACCACCAGGCTTCCCTGCGTGGCGTGAAGCTGATCGGCGCCACTTGCCACTATGTCACCGAAGAACTGGACGCCGGTCCGATCATCGAGCAGGACGTGGTGCGTGTCAGCCACAGCGACAGCATCGAAGACATGGTGCGCTTCGGTCGCGACGTCGAGAAGATGGTGCTGGCCCGCGGTCTGCGTTATCACCTGGAAGACCGGGTGCTGGTGCACGGCAATAAAACTGTCGTGTTCTAACACTGCACGGTTGAAATTCGAAGGGCCTGGGCGTTCAATCGCTCAGGCCCTTCGCCGTTTCAGCACTAAGGACATGACCATGGCCGATCCACTGGATAGAGCCACTTCCAAGGCGCCCGCCACGTTGGGCGAGGGTTGTTTGAGTCGTTATGATCCGGATGAGATGAGCCCGGAAGACGGGACAGCGTTTCCCGGTGCGGCCGAGTTGTGGGAGGAGTTGAAGCCCGAGTCCGACGATAAACCCTGAAAAGATCGTCCGAACGCGGCCCGAGCCTTCGGCAGCTCCTACGCCTGCTTGAGCTTCATTAACTTTTTAAGCAGCGGTCGCCCAAGCATTAGCAAAAACACCGGTCCACCGACGACCAGATAGAAGTAATACGTCACCGCCCGCCAGATCAGAATCGCTGCCGCCGCAGTCGATTTTCCCACCATGGGCGCCAACAGCGCCGCCGACGTCAACTCCGCCGCCCCGGCACCGCCCGGCAACAGGCTGAACTGCCCCGCGCTCAGCGAGAGCATTTGAATCAGAAAGGTCCAGGCCCACTGCAAATCCGCCCCCAAACCGCGCAACGCCAGATACAGCACGCTATAACGCACGGCCCAATGCAGGCAGGTTAAGGCAAACACCTTGATCAGCGTCTGATAAGGCAATTTCAGCGTGTCAGTGAACGCCGCCAGAAAATGCAGGAGTTTTCGCGCCCAACGCAGGCGCGTGGTCGCTTTGACATTCAGGCGCGCCAGCAGCCGACCGCTCAGGCGAATCAGTAGGCGATGGTAGCGAGCCACCACCACGCAACTGACCAACCCACCGAACATCGAGACGGCGCTGACCGTCAGCAGCCACTCCATGCGTTGGCTGAGGTGCTGGAACAGCGCATAAATCAGAATCCCGCTGAGGGCGCAGAGAAAGAACAGCAAGTCGCTCAATTGGTCCATGGCGAACACCGCGCTGCCCCTGGCCGGGCGCACGCCATTGCGCGCGAGCAAGGCCATGATGGTCAGCGGCCCGCCACTGCCGCCGGGTGTGGCGCAGTAGGCGAACTCGGCGGCCATCACCACGCCGAGGCTTTTGAGGCGGGTGACCTTGTCGCGCTGATCGCCGAGCAACAGGCGCAAACGCATCGTGTTGACCACCCAGCAGAGCAGGATCATGGCGAACATGATCAGCAATTCGCTCAGCGGAAAGTTTTGCAGTCGCGACCAGGTTTCGTTGCCGCCCAGCACCAGCGGGATCAGCACCGCCGCCAGCAAGGCGAGGAACAGCAGAATCCCGCGACTCATGCGGCGCGACCGAAACGGTCATTTTGCAGCGTCAGCCAGTTGGCCTTGGTCATTGGCACACGGCCCTCGTCGAGCAAGCGTTTAAGGGTTTGCAGCCAGTAATTGCGCGAGAATTCATGGCGCATGTCCACCGGGTGCAGACCGAGGCGAATCACCGGTGCTTGCTGCCAGCGTTGTTCACGTTGATCGCTGACGAGTTTGGACACGCCCCGGCGCCAGGCGCTTCGGGCACTCCACACCAGCCCCGGTGCATCGATCGCCGTGAAGTCTGGCAGACGATACAGATGTTGCGAGTCGCTGGTGTAACTCAATGGCAACTGACGCAAGGCCTGACGCGTACCTTCGCTCATCAGCCAGGCAGGCGCTACAAAACCCTGTAAGGGCCAATGGTAACGATCAAACACTTCAATACCGGCGCGCAGGCGGGCGAGGGCCGCCTCCCGGGACAGGCTATAGAACTCGCCTTCGTGAGTGTAGATCCGCCGCATAAACCAGTCCCGTGGCGTGGTTGCCGGCGGGCTGTCATCGCAGTGGAAGTAGCCGTGCAGGGCCAATTCGTCGCCCAGGGCGAGGCGGCGGCTCAGTCGTCGCCGAAATCCCGGATGGGCTTCGAGGGCGTCGTGCTTGTGAAAGTCGGGCACCACCAGCCAGGTCATCGGCACGCCGCCCAAGGCGTCGACAGCATCGACGAACGGCTGGTAATCGGCCCAGGTCTGCGGCGCCACGTCGTGCAGCACCAACAGCAGGGCGGGCGCGCTCATGGACTCAACCATTGACGGTCAGCGGCCAGTGGCTGCCGAGCACAGCGTGATAGTGGCCCAGCAGGCTGTTGACCACCGAGTCCCAGGCGTAATGCCGTTCCACATGTTGCCGGGCCAGCTGACCCAGTGCGACGCTGCCCTGACTGAACAACTCGCGCACCGTGTTGGCCATGGCCAAGGGATTGTTCGGCGCGCACAGCAGGCCGCATTGATCAGTGACAATTTCCTGAAAAGCCCCAGCCGCCACAGCGACGACCGGAATGCCGCTGGCCATGGCTTCGAGGATCACCAGGCCGAAGGTCTCTTGATCGCCGGCATGCAGCAACGCATCGGCACTGGCCATCAATCGCGCGACCTGCGCCGCCGGGCAGAACTCATCGACCACCGTGACGTTGTCCGGCACCTGGGCCGGCATCGATGAACCCACCAACAGCAAGTGATAGCGAGGCCCCAGGTGTTGCATGCAACCGAGCAACACCGGCAGGTTTTTCTCCTTGGAGCCACGACCAGCGAAGATCAGCAGCCGGGTGTCTTCATCAATCCCCAGTTCGGCCCGCAGGCCCGGATCGCGGTGACTCGGGTTAAAGGTTTGCAGGTCAACACCCAGCGGTTGCACGAACACGTTGCGCACCCCCAGACCGATCAGTTTGTCCGCCATGACCTGGCTCGGCGCCAACACCCGGTCGAAGTTGCCATAGAGCTTGCTGACATAGGCTTCGACATTAGTGGTTACCCAGTGGCCCATGCGATTGCTGACCAACAGTGGCAAGTCCGAATGATAAAAGCCGATCACCGGCACATCGAGTTGGCGTCGGGCATCCAGCGCCGCCCAAGCGGTGAGGTAGGGGTCGCCGACTTCGATCAGGTCAGGCTGCAAATCCTGCAAAACATTGCGCCACGGCGCCAGGCGAAGGGGAAAGCGATAACCCTTGCCGAAGGGCAGGGCGGGGGCGGGAACCTTGTACACACCGTCCTGCTCGCTCAGGTGCTTGCCCGGGATCAGCAAACTGTGACGAATACCCGGTTTTACACTCAGGCGACGGTGCTTGGCGTCCAGATAAGTGCGCACGCCACCGCTGGCAGGGGCGTAGAACATGGTTATGTCAGCGATATGCACGGTGAACATCCCTCCGGTCGGTGTCACTCCTTTGGTTGACCTTTATGAAGGATAGATGTTCGGTGGGGGTTGTGGAGCGGGGCGGGGTGTCAGCGGGATTTTGTGGTGTTTGGGAGGCCGTCTTCGCGGGCAAGCTCGCTCCCACAGGGGATTTGTGAACGACACAAATCCAATGTGGGAGCGAGCTTGCTCGCGATGAGGCCTTCAGGAACGCATCAGATCCGGAAACTGCCGACCAACTGCTTCAACCGCGCAGCCTGCTGCTCAAGGTCCGAGCACGCCCGTAACGTCGATTGCAGGTTCTCCACACCTTCCTGGTTCAGCGTGTTGATCTCGGTAATGTCGACGTTGATCGACTCCACCACTGCCGTCTGTTCCTCGGTAGCGGTGGCCACCGACTGGTTCATTCCGTCGATCTCGCCGATGCGCAACGTCACGCTGTTCAAGCGCTCACCGGCCAGGTTGGCGATTTCCACGCTGTCCTGGCTGTGGCGTTGGCTTTCGCTCATGGTGCTCACGGATTCACGGGCGCCGACTTGCAACTCCTCGATCATGGTTTGCACCTGTTGCGCCGATTCCTGAGTACGGTGCGCCAGGTTACGAACTTCGTCGGCCACTACCGCAAACCCGCGCCCGGCTTCACCGGCACGTGCCGCTTCAATGGCCGCGTTGAGGGCCAGCAGGTTGGTTTGCTGGGAGATGCTGGTGATCACTTCGAGAATCTGGCCGATGTTCACGGTTTTGCTGTTCAGCGACTCGATGTTGGTGCTCGACGCGCTAAGCATGGTCGACAGTTGATTCATCGCTTTAATGCTGCGATCCACCACTTGCTGACCGTCTTCGGCCAGGCTGCGCGCATCGCTGGCCTGATTCGACGCTTGTGCGGCGTTGCGGGCGATTTCCTGGGCGGCGGCACCGAGTTGGTTGATCGCGGCGGCCACGCTGTTGGTGCGCGAGGCTTGCTGGTCGGAGTTGAACATCGACGAGTTCGAGGCCGCGACCACGCGCAACGCCACTTCGTTGACCTGGCCGGTGGCCGAGGACACTTCGCGAATCGACGTATGAATCCGCTCCACGAAACGGTTGAAAGCGGTGCCGAGGATGCCGAATTCGTCCTGGTTCACGATGGTCAGGCGTTTGGTCAGGTCGCCTTCACCGTCGGCGATGTCTTCCATGGCGCGGGTCATGACGTGCAACGGCTGGATCAGGATACGGATCAGCATGCCGAGCAGGGCGATGATGATCGCCACGGCAATGGTGGTCGCGATGATGGCCGAGGTGCGGAACTCGCTAAGCATGGCGAACGCCTTGCCCTTGTCCACGGAGAGGCCGATGTACCAGTTGACCGAGGATAGCCCTTTGATTGGGGTAAAAGTCACGATGCGGGTTTTGCCATCAACCTGGATTTCGCTCGGTTGATTGCCGATGACTGGCGTGTCTTGCGGGTAGACGTCCTTGAGGGTTTTCATCACCAGCGCTTTGTCCGGGTGAACCAGGATCTTGCCATCGGCGCTGACAAGGAAGGCATAACCCATGCCGTCGAAGTCCAGCGCGTTGAGGCTGTCGGCGATCACTTGCAGGCTCAAATCGCCGCCGACCACGCCAACGTCCTGACCGTCCTTGAGGACGCGGTTGACGATGGAGATCACCAATTGACCAGAGGCCATATCGATGTAGGGTTCAGTCAGCGCTGAACCGCTGGAACCTTGGGCCGTTTTGTACCAAGGGCGAACGCGAGGATCGTAGCCGTCGGGCATCTTGCTGTTCGGGCGAATAATGAAGGTGCCATCCTTGTTGCCCAGGAACGCCCCCATAAAGGTAGAACTCACCGCTTTTTGTTCGAGCAGGCTGCCAACGTTGCCAGCCTCTGGGTTCAGTGCAACGGTTTGCGACAGGTTTTCGATCAGCAGGCTGCGACCGGCCAGCCAGGTTTGAATGTTTTTGGCAGTAACGCTACCCATTTCTTGTAGATAGTTGTCCAGATCGCGGCGAATCGCATTGCGTTGCAAATAGTCGTTGTACAACGTGAACGAGGCAAAGGCAGCAATAACGATCAGGGCGGCGGCAAGCAGGATTTTATGGCTGAAGCGCAGATTTTTGTTCATGGCTTGGGGTGTCCGCTAAGGTCTAAATGTCCAGGGCGTGCTTTTATAAAGACGCGCCAAACGGGCAGTGGTGAAAGTAAGCTGATATTCCGTCTCTCCTTAGGGAATTACCGACGCTCTTTTCAGTCTGGTCTCTCGCCTCTTTTTATCGGCCGTGAAGGATCAAAGATTAACCATGGGTGACAAAATGCCGGACTCATCGCAACTCGTTATCGGCGCCGACCTTGCGGGGCAGCCGATCACCCAGGCCATGCGCCTGGCGAACCGTCACGGTCTGGTCGCGGGCGCCACCGGCACCGGCAAAACCGTCACCTTGCAGCGTCTGGCCGAAGCGTTTAGCGATGCAGGTGTGGCGGTGTTCGCGGCCGATATCAAAGGTGACCTGTGCGGCCTCGGTGCCGCCGGCAATCCGCAAGGCAAGGTCGCCGAGCGGATCGCCGGGATGCCTTGGCTCAATTACACGCCGCAGGCCTATCCGGTGACGTTGTGGGACATTCACGGTGAGAGCGGTCATCCATTGCGCACCACCCTGAGTGAAATGGGACCGTTGCTGATCGGCGCCCTGCTGGAACTGACCGACAGCCAGCAGTCGGCGCTGTACGCCGCGTTCAAGGTCGCGGACCGCGAAGGCCTGTTACTGCTGGATCTCAAGGACTTGAAAGCGCTGCTCAATCACCTGCGGGACAACCCGCAATTGTTGGGCGACGATGCGGCATTAATGACCACTGGTTCCAGTCAGGCCCTGCTGCGGCGGTTGGCAACCCTGGAACAGCAGGGTGCCGAAGCGCTGTTTGGCGAGCCGGCGCTGCAACTCGAAGACATTCTGCAACCGGCCGCCGATGGTCGCGGGCGTATTCACCTGCTCGATGCCAGCCGTCTGGTGCATGAAGCGCCGAAGGTTTATGCGACGTTCCTGCTGTGGTTGTTGGCTGAACTGTTCGAGCAACTGCCGGAGCGCGGCGATGCGGACAAACCACTGCTGGCGTTGTTTTTCGACGAGGCGCACTTGTTGTTCGCCGGCACGCCCAAGGCGTTGCAGGATCGGCTGGAGCAAGTGGTGCGGTTGATTCGTTCCAAAGGCGTCGGCGTGTATTTCGTCACCCAATCACCGGGGGACTTGCCGGACGACGTGCTGGCCCAGCTCGGCCTGCGTGTTCAGCATGGCTTGCGGGCGTTCACCACCAAGGAGCAGAAATCCTTGCGCGCCGTGGCTGAAGGCTTCCGGCCAAACCCGGCGTTTGATGCCTTGTCGGTGTTGACCGAGCTGGGGATTGGCGAAGCGCTGGTCGGGACCTTGCAGGACAAGGGCACGCCGGAGATGGTCCAGCGGGTGCTGGTCGCACCGCCGCAATCGCGGATCGGGCCGTTGACCGAAACCGAACGCACGATGCTGATCGCCGGGTCGCCGTTCAAGGGGCGTTATGACAAACCAATTGATCGTGAGTCGGCGTATGAAGTGCTGATGGCGCGTAAGAGTCTGGCGCCTGAAGCCGAGGTGGCGGCGGGTAAGCCTGCGCCAGAAGAGCCGAGTTTCACCGACAAAGCCGGGGAATTCCTCGGTACGGCGGCGGGGCAGGCGCTTAAATCGGCGATGCGACAGGCGGCTAATCAGTTGGGCCGACAGTTGGTGCGCGGGTTGATGGGCTCGTTGCTTGGCGGCAGCAAACGCCGATAGCAAGCGGGCACGGTCAAAATGTGGGAGCGGGCTTGCTCGCGAATGCGGTGCGTCATTCAACAATGATGTTGAATGTTAGACCGCGTGTAGGAGCGAGGCTTGCCCGCGAAGAGCCCTTCAAGACCGCCAAAAGCTTCGCGGGCAAGCCTCGCTCCTGCAGGGGTTGTGTCAGTCCTTGGGTTTGGCGTGAGCCGCGAGGCGCTCCAGCGCCGCCCGCAGGTTCGGATCTGTGATGCCGTCGGCCGTCGCCTGAATCGTCGCGCCCGCATCCATCGACAAACTGATGGTATGCCCCGCCGCGCCCTGCTGAACGGTTGGCGGCTGCACCTTGAACAGAATTCGGGTCAGGCTGGCAAACTCATCAAACAACTGTAATTGCCGTTGCAGACGCTTTTGTTGGTAACGCAGGCGGGTTGCCCAGTGACCGTCGGTGACGATCAACAACAAACTGCCTTCGCGCCACGAGGCTACATGGCAGTGCTCGCGGGCGGCGGGCTGCAACTGGCTTTCCAGCAGACGTTGTAAATGACCCAGGCGTTGAGCGTGGCCGAAGATGGCTTTCAGCGGTTTGGCTTCGCGAAGCAGAACGGCGGGTGCTCTGGCCGTAAGAGGGCGAAATGCCATGATCAGACACCTGAAGTAACAGAGCGGCCATGGTAGCAGAAAGCACTCGATGAGCCTGACCCATTGCTTTGCGAGCGCTTTACCCATTAAATCAACAAGTAACTTCTGCCGTGAATGGGTTGAAGTTCAGTAAAAAGCCCTTATTTTAAGTGAGCCCCGTAACAGCGCAGTGCATGCATCGTGGAATAACGCCACTTTCCTCACCATCGTTTCCGGGTAGAATGCTCGTTCGCATGCGGCCATGAGGGCTGCACGGGCGACTCACGGGGCCGCCCTCCATCCCTTTAGTGTGGAAGATCCTGCCGATATGTTTGCGCCTTTGTTAAAGAAACTTTTTGGAAGCAAGAACGAGCGTGAAGTCAAACGCATGCTCAAGACGGTGCAATTCGTCAATGCCTTCGAAGAGCAAATGGTAGCCCTTTCGGACGATCAATTGCGTGCCAAGACAGACGAGTTCAAGGCCCGCATCGCCAAAGGGGAAACCCTCGACAAGCTGCTGCCAGAAGCCTTTGCGGTCGCCCGCGAAGCCGGTAAGCGCGTCATGGGTATGCGTCACTTCGATGTCCAGCTGATCGGCGGCATGACCTTGCATGAAGGCATGATCGCGGAAATGCGTACCGGTGAAGGCAAGACCCTGGTGGCAACACTGGGTGTTTACCTGAACGCGCTGTCCGGCAAGGGCGTGCATGTTGTGACGGTGAACGACTACCTGGCCCGTCGTGATGCCAACTGGATGCGTCCGCTCTACGAATTCCTCGGCCTGACGGTCGGCGTGGTTACGCCGTTCCAGCCGCCTGAAGAGAAACGCCTGGCTTACGCTGCCGATATCACCTACGGCACCAACAACGAATTCGGTTTTGACTACCTGCGCGACAACATGGCGTTCAGCATGGAAGAAAAATTCCAGCGCGAACTCAATTTTGCCGTGATCGACGAAGTCGACTCCATCCTCATCGACGAAGCCCATACTCCACTGATCATTTCCGGTCAGGCCGAGGACAGCTCCAAGCTGTACATCGAGATCAACAAACTGATCCCGCAGCTGGAATTGCACATCGAAGAAGTCGAAGGCGAAGTCACCAAGGCTGGCCACTACACCGTCGACGAGAAGACCCGTCAGGTCGAACTCAACGAAGCCGGTCACCAGTACGTCGAAGAAATGCTCACCCGTATCGGCCTGCTGGCTGAAGGCGAGAGCCTGTATTCGGCGCATAACCTGGGCCTGCTGACCCACGTTTATGCAGGTCTGCGTGCGCACAAGCTGTTCCATCGCAACATCGAATACATCGTGCAGGACGGTCAGGTTGTCCTGGTCGACGAACACACCGGTCGTACCATGCCGGGCCGTCGTTTGTCCGAAGGCCTGCACCAGGCCATCGAAGCCAAGGAAAACCTGAACATCCAGGCCGAAAGCCAGACCCTGGCCTCGACCACGTTCCAGAACTACTTCCGTCTGTACAACAAGCTGTCCGGCATGACCGGTACTGCGGACACCGAAGCGTTCGAATTCCACCAGATCTACGGTCTGTCGGTGATGGTTATCCCGCCGAACAAGCCGCTGGCGCGTAAAGACTACAATGACCTGGTGTTCCTCACCGCGGACGAGAAGTACGCCGCCATTGTCGCCGACATCAAGGAATGCATGACCCAGGGCCGTCCGGTGCTGGTGGGTACTGCGACCATTGAAACGTCTGAGCACATGTCCAGCCTGCTCGTGAAAGAAGGCATCGAACACAAGGTTCTGAACGCCAAGTTCCACGAAAAGGAAGCCGAGATCATTGCCCAGGCCGGTCGTCCAGGCGCACTGACCATCGCCACCAACATGGCCGGTCGTGGTACCGACATCCTGTTGGGCGGTAACTGGGAAGTGGAAGTGGCATCCCTGGAAGACCCGACCCCTGAGCAAATCGCCCAGATCAAGGCTGACTGGCAGAAACGTCACCAGCAAGTGCTGGAGTCCGGTGGCCTGCAGGTGATCGCTTCCGAACGTCATGAATCGCGCCGTATCGACAACCAGTTGCGTGGTCGTGCCGGTCGTCAGGGTGACGCCGGTTCGAGCCGCTTCTACCTGTCGCTGGAAGACAGCCTGATGCGCATCTTCGCCTCTGACCGGGTGAAGAACTTCATGAAAGCCCTGGGCATGCAGTCCGGTGAAGCGATCGAGCACCGCATGGTGACCAACGCCATCGAGAAGGCTCAGCGCAAGGTTGAAGGCCGTAACTTCGACATTCGCAAGCAACTGCTCGAGTTCGACGACGTCAACAACGAACAGCGTAAAGTGATCTATCACATGCGTAACACGTTGCTGGCCGCCGACAACATCGGTGAAACCATCGCCGACTTCCGTCAGGACGTGCTCAACGCTACCGTCAGCGCGCACATTCCACCGCAGTCGCTGCCAGAGCAGTGGGACGTGGCCGGTCTGGAAGCGACCTTGCAGAGCGACTTCGGCGTGGCACTGCCGATCCAGCAATGGCTCGACGAAGACGATCACCTGTACGAAGAAACCCTGCGCGAGAAGCTGATGCACGAGCTGATCGCCGCGTACAACGAGAAAGAAGACCAGGCGGGCGTTGAAGCGCTGCGCAGCTTCGAGAAGCAAATCGTACTGCGCGTTCTGGACGATCTGTGGAAAGACCACCTGTCGACCATGGACCACCTGCGTCACGGCATCCACTTGCGTGGTTACGCTCAGAAGAACCCGAAGCAGGAATACAAGCGCGAGTCCTACACGCTGTTCTCCGAGCTGCTGGATTCGATCAAGCGCGACTCGATCCGTGTGCTGTCCCACGTTCAGGTTCGCCGCGAAGATCCGGAAGCAGAGGAACAACGCCTGCGTCAGGAAGCCGAGGCACTGGCCGCGCGTATGCAGTTCCTGCATGACGAAGCGCCAGGTCTTGAACAACCGGAACTGCTCGGTGAAGAGGTCGACGTAGCCTTGGCTGTCGCACCGGTTCGCAACGAACAGAAGCTGGGCCGTAACGAACTGTGCTACTGCGGTTCGGGCAAGAAATTCAAGCATTGCCACGGGCAGATCCAGTAAAACCCGTTTCAAACGCTGAAATACCCGCGCCGCGACCGGCATCAGCCGTCGCGGCGTTTTGCCATTTAAACCCACCGTCTTCCTGATGACGGTGCTGACATCATTTTTAAAGGAGCGCATTCATGGCTGTTGGTCTTGGTCCTTTGCCAACGTTGCACCCGGTTGCCGGTTTTGAACTCGGTATCGCCTCGGCCGGCATCAAGCGCCCAGGGCGCAAGGATGTCGTGGTCATGCGCTGTGCCGAAGGTTCCACGGTCGCGGGCGTGTTCACCCTGAACGCTTTCTGCGCAGCTCCCGTGATTCTGGCCAAGCAACGTGTGCAAGGGCCGGTGCGTTACCTGCTGACCAACACTGGCAATGCCAACGCCGGCACTGGCGAACCTGGCCTGGCGGCTGCCGAGCGCACCTGCGCCAAACTGGCTGAACTGACTGGCGTCGATGCCAGCCTGGTGCTGCCGTACTCAACCGGTGTAATCGGCGAGCCGCTGCCGGTCGAGAAAATCGAGGGCGCGTTGCAAGCCGCCCTCGACGACCTGTCGGTAAACAACTGGGAAGCTGCCGCCACCGGCATCATGACCACCGACACCTTGCCAAAAGGTGCCAGCCGCCAGTTCCAGCATGACGGCGTGACCATTACCGTCACCGGTATCAGCAAAGGCGCGGGCATGATTCGTCCGAACATGGCGACCATGCTCGGCTACATCGCGACCGACGCCAAAGTCTCCCGCGAGGTGCTGCAAAACCTGTTGCTGGACGGCGCCAACAAGTCGTTCAACCGCATCACCATCGACGGCGACACCTCGACCAACGACTGCTGCATGCTGATCGCCACCGGTCAGGCCGCGTTGCCGGAAATCACCAGCGCCAGCGGTGAACTGTTCGCCAAGCTCAAGCAAGCCGTGTTCGAAGTCTGCATGGATGTGGCCCAGGCCATCGTGCGTGACGGCGAAGGTGCCACCAAGTTCGTGACCGTTGAAGTCAACGGCGGTGGCAATCACCAGGAATGCCTGGACGTCGGTTACACCGTGGCCCACTCGCCGCTGATCAAGACCGCGCTGTTCGCCTCCGATCCGAACTGGGGCCGCATCCTGGCCGCCGTCGGCCGTGCCGGCGTGCCGAACCTGGACGTGAGCAAGATCGACGTGTTCCTGGGTGATGTGTGCATCGCCAGCCGTGGCGCTCGCGCATCGACCTACACCGAAGCCCAGGGCTCGGCGGTGATGCAGCAGGAAGAAATCACTATCCGTATCGAACTAGGCCGCGGCGATTGCAGCGAAACCATCTGGACCACCGACCTGTCCCACGAATACGTGAAGATCAACGCCGAGTACCGTACGTAAGACCGAGTCGCCTCATTCGCGAGCAAGCCCGCTCCCACAGTTGATCTGTGGCGTTCACAAATCTCCTGTGGGAGCGGGCTTGCTCGCGAAGGCGGACCACCAGACGCTAGAGATTCTGGCTGCTACCTTCATCAAAAGGCGCCAAAACATGAGCCTCCACCTGATCATCGGCGACAAACTGCTTTCCTCCTGGTCCCTGCGCGGTGCACTGGCCCTCGATCTGGCCGGTGCTCCCTACACCGAAGAACTGATCAAGCTCGGCCAGCCGGACACCCGTGAACGCCTGCTCAAGCATTCGCCGACCGGCAAAGTCCCGCTGCTGAAAACCGAACACGGCGTTATCGCCGATTCGCTGGCGATTGCCGAATACCTGGCTGAACAGTTTCCCGATGCCGGTCTCTGGCCCAAAGACACCGCCGCCCGTGCCCAGGCACGTTCGGCTTGCGCGCAGATGCACAGCGGTTTCTTTGGCTTGCGCAGCAACATGTCGTTTGACCTGAGCCGTGACGAAGCGCTGGCCTCGACCCCGGCGGATGCTCAGGCAGACATCGAGCGGATGCTGGCGTTGTGGGCTGAATGCCGCGCGGTTGCCACCGAAACCGGTCCGTTCCTGTTCGGCGGTGCAACCCTGGCCGATGCATTCTTCGCACCGATTGCCGTGCGTCTGCGCACTTATCAGGTGAAGCTGCCTGCTGTGGATGAAGCCTATGTCGAAACCATTTACCAATGGCCAGCCTTCAAGGCTTGGCAGAAGGACGCTCTGGAGGAGGTAACGCAGTGAAACGAGTACACGTCGCCGCCGCTGTTATCCGTGACAGCGCTGGCAAGATCCTCATCGCCCGCCGTGCCGATACCCAGCATCAGGGCGGTTTGTGGGAGTTTCCCGGTGGCAAGGTCGAGGCCGACGAGTCGGTCGAAACCGCTTTGGCACGCGAACTTCAGGAAGAGTTGGGGATTGTCGTCGGTGCAGCGCGACCGCTGATCAAGGTTCAACACGATTACCCGGACAAGCAGGTGTTGCTGGACGTCTGGGAAGTCTCGGCATTTACCGGCGAGCCTCACGGTGCTGAAGGCCAGCCGTTGGAGTGGGTTGCGCCCCGTGATCTGCTGAACTACGAGTTCCCGGCGGCCAACCAGCCGATCGTTGCGGCCGCACGGCTGCCGGCGGAGTACCTGATTACCCCGGAAGATCTGGAAACCCCGGCCTTGCTGCGCGGTATCCAGAAAGCCATTGCCGGTGGCATCAAGTTGATTGTGTTGCGGGCACCGAACGGCTACGACCCTAAATACCGCGATCTGGCGGTGGATGCGGCGGGGCTATGTGCCGGCAAGGCGCAGTTGATGATCAAGGGGCCGTTCGAGTGGCTGGGGGACTTCCCGTCCGCCGGTTGGCACATCACCGCTGCGCAGTTGCGCAAGTATGCAGAGAAGGGCCGACCGCTGCCGGCGTCGCGCTGGTTGGCGGCATCCTGCCATAACGCGGAAGAACTGGCGTTGGCCGAGCAGATGGGCGTCGACTTCGTGACTCTGTCGCCGGTGCAGCCGACCCAGACGCACCCGGATGCTCAGCCGTTGGGCTGGGAACAGGCGAAGGCCCTGATCGAAGGCTTCAGCAAACCGGTGTTCTTGTTGGGTGGTGTTGGCCCGGCGGAACGCGAGAAGGCTTGGGAGGCTGGGGCGCAGGGTGTGGCGGGGATTCGGGCGTTCTGGCCTGAGGCTTGATTCTGCGTTGATGCCGCTGGCCTCTTCGCGGGCAAGCCTCGCTCCTACATTGGAATGCGTACCCCTGTAGGAGCGAGGCTTGCCCGCGAAGGCGTCCTGAAAGGCGCCGACTAAACCTGAGGTTTGGCCGCTGGCTGCCACAAAATCTCGGCAATCCCCTGACGCTTGGCAATCAACCTTGCCACCACAAACAGCAAATCCGACAGCCGATTGATATACGCCAGGCCAACCCCGGCCAGCGGTTCAACGGCATTCAAATGCTGACAGCGCCGTTCCGCACTGCGGGCCAGGCTGCGACAGACGTGGGCCTGGGCAATCAACGCTGAACCGCCCGGCAGAATGAAATTCTCCAGCGGGCCCAACTCTTCATTCCAGACATCAATGGCTGCTTCCAGCCGCTCAATTTCCGCTGCGTTCAGCGCCTGATACACCGGCATCGCCAGTTCACCACCAAGGTCGAACAACCGATGCTGACACGGCGCCAATACCTCGATCACTTCAGTCAAACCCGGATACGCATCACTTTCCGCCGCCAACCCGGCCAACAACACGCCGACCTGACTGTTCAGCGTATCGACTTCCCCAATCGCCTCGATCCGCGGATGATCCTTGGGCACGCGGCGGCCATCGCCCATGCCGGTTTCGCCTTTGTCGCCGGTGCGGGTGTAAATCTTCGACAAGCGAAAGCCCATGGTTACCTCGGTAGCTGATTGAGTTCTTGAGAGACGAGCGGGGTGCCCGCCAATGGCAGGCGCAAGGTAAAGCAGGTGCCTTGGCCGAGGGTCGACTGCACTTCCATCTGACCCTTGTGGTTGTTGGTGATGATGAAATACGACACCGACAGCCCAAGGCCGGTGCCCTGGCCGATTTCCTTGGTGGTGAAGAATGGTTCGAAGGTGCGTTTGCGCACGTTCTCGCTCATGCCGATGCCGTTGTCCTCGACCTGGATTTCGGCCCACGGCGGATTGAGCTTGGTGCGCAGGACTATCCGCCCCGGTTCGCTGTCATCTTCACGTTGATGAATGGCCTGGGCGGCGTTTTTCAGCAGGTTGAGCAGCACCTGTTCCAGTTCGTTGGCGGTGCCGGGCACCGGGCCCAGCGCCGGGTCGAACTGACGAATGATCGCCTGGCCCTTGAAGTCGAAGCCGATGGCCAGGTCAAAGTCATTGCCGGCGATGTCCACCGCTTGATCGATCAGCGCCGGCAGGTCGCACGGGGCCATTTGTCGGGTACTGCGACGGCTGAAGCTGAGCATGTGCGTGACGATCTTCGCGGCCCGTGCGCCGGCCTGTTGAATGCCGTCGAGCAACTGCGGCACTTCCCGGCCTTGCAGGTAGCGATTGACCACGTCCAGTTCGATCCCCAGTTGTTCGGCGGTTTCGAGGTTTTTCGGCAGTTCGGTAGACAAGCGTCGGCGGATGTTCTGCACGTTGTGCAGGATCGCGCCCAGCGGGTTGTTGATTTCGTGGGCCATACCGGCCGCGAGGCCACCGACCGAGAGCATTTTTTCCGACTGCACCATCATTTCTTCCAGGGACAAACGCTGGGTGATGTCATCGATCCGGATCACCACGCCGCGCCCGGCACCCCCCATTAGCGGGTAGAAGGTCAGGGCGTAGTGCTTGGGTTCGTCGTCCTTGAACCAGGTCACCCGCTCGATCTTGGCCACGGTGTGCTGCTCGACGGTTTGCTTGAGTTGCGGCAGAAACGGCTTGAGCGGTTCGAACGCCAGGAAGATCGGCTGGTTCAGCTCTTCATCCAGCCGCGTACCGGACAGGGCGCTGGCCTCCTGATTCCATTGCGTGACGTAGAGCTGTTCGTCGAGGGCGATCAGCGCCGACGGCATGGAGTCGATGATGCTGTTGAGGTAGTTCTGGAAACCGGTGAGCTTCTTCTCGATCTTGCTCCGGACCTGGACTTCCAGTTCCAGCTTGCGGTTGGTGTGGCGGGTTTCTTCCGCGAGGCCCTGGGCCTGATCGTAAGCGGCCTGGGAGTCGTCCCGGGCGCGTTTGAGCTGCTGCTCCCGGGCTTCAATGCGCGAAAGCATGGTGTTGAACGCCTCGGCGAGGCTGCCGATTTCATCGTGGTTGCCCCGGGAAGCGCGCAAGGCGTAGTTCTCTTCGCGGGTGACCTGCCGGGACAGCTCTTCGAGTTCATGGATCGGCCGGGTAATCAGGCGTTTGATCTGCCGGGCGATCACCAGCCACAGCAGTACGCTGAAGATCAGAATCCCCAGGCTCGCGGTCAGGGTGCCGGTGTAGAACGCCATCGGCAGTTCGCTGCTGGCTACCAGTAGCAGGTGGCCAGGATCGGTACCGGGGCGGGGCAGGGTGATGATTTGATTGCTGCGAAACTCCGTGGCTTGCCAGGCTTCGATGTGCTTGTAGCGCTCGGGCAGCTTGAGCTTGTCGCCATGCTGCAACTGGGCCAGGCGTTCGCCGTTGCCGTCGTAGAGCGCCGCGGCACGCAACGGTGAATAGCTGTTGAGTTCGTTGAGCAGGCGATCGGCGCTTTGTGGCGACTTCAATGCGTCGGACACCAGGCTCGGGTTGGAGATCAGTCTGCCGATGGTCTGCAAGGCCTGGGGCGCCATGCTTTCCTGGGAAATGTAATACGCGGCGCTGATAAAGGTCAGGTTGGCGACCAGCAGGACGGTGATCAACAGAACCAGCAGGGCGGCCAGCAGTTTCTGGCCGACGGGAAGGTTTTCGAGGCGCTGGCGCAGTGGCATCAGGTTCATCGCTGAAAAGGAACAAGTGGCCAGCGTAGCCGCTGCTCAGTCGCTGGGCAATCCAAGGCTGTGCAGATGAGCGATCAACCTCGACTCAAGCTGATTGAGGTGCGGCAGGTTCAACTGGTGCCGCGCCGCGACTTTGCAGACATGACCCAATAGATAGCTGATTTCGGTCCGGCGCTGATGGGCGACATCCTGATACATCGAGGAGTAATTGGCAGCGGTGGCCTGGATCACCCGCTCGACTTCCTGTTGCAGGAGTTCGGCGGCAGCCGGTTGGCCGCAACGCTCCAGTAAGTCGGTCAGTTCTGCGCAAAGGGTGGCGACTTCGCACTGGTGCTGCTGCAAACCGCCGTTACGGCAGTCGTGCAGCACAGTCAGCGGATTGATCGCACAGTTAAGCGCAAGCTTTCGCCACAGGCGGGTCAGGATCTCGGTGCTCCACTCGTGGGGAATCCCGGCGGCGCTCAAATCATCCAGCCAGATCGGCGCTACCGGATGACCGGCATCCCCCAGCCAGGTGTAACCATGACCGGCGAACACCACGCGCCAGTCGCCATCGCGAAACGCGCCTTCGGTGCTCGACGCACTGATGCAGCGCGCCTGTGGCACCCGCGCGGCAACGGCATCCTGACTGCCGAGGCCGTTCTGTAACAGAATCAGCTCGGCGCCAGAGGCCAAGCGCGGCGCCAGTCGGGCCACGGCTTTTTCGGCGTCGTAGGCTTTGCAGGCCACCAGCAGACGGCTGATCGGCTCACCGCCGTCGGGCGTTTCGCCGGGGATGTCATAGGTTTTTGCGACACCGTGTTCCACCAGCGTCAGACCGCCGGCCGCTTGATAGGACTGCAAGCGTTGCTCGTCACGCACGATCAGCCGGACCGCAACCCCGGCCCGCGCCAGACGGGTGGCCCACAACGTGCCGAGGCTGCCGGCGCCCAGAACATACCAGGTGGTGGACATCAGCTTTTTGCTCGGTTTGAGGCAGGCATGTGAGGCTCGCAGTATCGGTGGGGAAAGACCCGTTATAATGAGCCCGATTTTAACCGCAAGCCAAGCGCGCTCCATCGCTATCGAGCGCGCCTTTTTATTGGAGAAACTACATGCCGTCGTTCGACGTGGTATCCGAACTGGACAAACACGAAGTCACCAACGCGGTCGAGAACGCCGTCAAGGAACTCGATCGTCGTTATGACCTGAAAGGCAAGGGCACCTTTGAGTTCAAGGAAAAGGACCTGGCCGTCAACCTGACCGCTGAAGCTGATTTCCAGCTCGAAGCGATGATCGAGATCCTCAAGCTGGCCCTGGTCAAGCGCAAAATCGATGTGCAGTGCCTTGAAGTCAAAGACGCCTACGCGTCGGGCAAGCTGATGAAACAGGAAGCCGTTCTCAAGGAAGGCATCGACAAAGAGCTGGCGAAGAAAATTGTCGCTCACATCAAGGACGCCAAGCTCAAGGTCCAGGCCGCCATTCAGGGCGAGCAGGTACGTATTACCGGCAAGAAGCGTGACGATTTGCAGGAAGCCATTGCGGCCCTGCGCGCCAAGACGTTCGACATGCCGCTGCAGTTCAACAACTTCCGCGACTGACCTCGCAACGTGGGAACCTGTGGGAGCGGGCTTGCTCGCGAAGGGGCCGTATCAGTCAACATCACTGTTGAATGACACACCGCGTTCGTCGGAACGCCGCCCGGAGCAAGCCCGCTTCCACCTTGATAGTGCTTAACTCGGCGGGTTTTTTCTGCCGCTTATTTTTCGCGTGCCGGATGGCCGGAAATCAGGAGAAAGTAGATGGACTTGAATACTGAAGTGGACAATCTGGTCAAGGCGTCTCAAGCCTGGATTCCGATGATCATGGAATACGGCAGCCGCGTGTTGCTGGCAGTGATTACCCTGGCCATCGGCTGGTGGCTGATCAACAAGCTCACGCAAAAACTCGGCGGTTTGCTGGCACTGCGTAACGCTGACCTGGCGTTGCAGGGCTTCATCAGCAGCCTGGCCAACATCATTCTCAAAGTACTGCTGATTGTCAGCGTCGCCTCAATGATCGGTGTGGAAACCACCTCGTTCGTGGCAGCTATCGGTGCGGCCGGCCTGGCCATCGGTCTGGCTTTGCAGGGCAGCCTGGCGAACTTCGCTGGCGGCGTATTGATTCTGTTGTTCCGTCCGTTCCGCATTGGTGACTGGATCGAGGCTCAAGGCACAGCAGGTACTGTCGACAGCATTCAGATCTTTCATACGATCCTGCGTACGGGCGACAACAAGACCGTCATCGTGCCTAACGGTGTACTGTCCAACGGCATTATCACCAATACCAACCGTCAGCCGACTCGTAAAGTCGTGTTCGATGTAGGCGTGGACTACGAAGCGGACTTGCAGAAGGCCCGTGAGGTGTTGCTGGAACTGGCTAAAGACGAGCGAATCATGACCGAGCCTGCACCGCAGGCTGTTATTTCGACCCTCGGCGACAGTTCGATTACTGTTTCGCTGCGTGTTTGGGTCAAGACCGCGGACTACTGGGATGTGATGTTCCTGTTCAACGAACAATCCCGCAATCGTTTGAAGGCCGCTGGTATTAATATTCCGTTGCCACAGCGGGTTATTCGTGTGGTTCAGGAAGCGTCGGTGGATTGAGGTTGAGATCAATTAATGCCTGACTGGCGGGTCAGGCGTTATTGAGTAGCAAGCTAATCAATTAAGCGTAAACCGTAGACAATAAAAAGGCCCATCCGAAGATGGGCCTTTTTTATGCTGACAAACTTTAATCGATGACGATTAGAGGATGTTCAGTGGGTACTCGGTGATCAGGCGGAACTCGGAGATATCACCTTCGCCTTCAGCGGCGTTAGCAACGTGCCAAGACTGACGAATACGGAACGAAAGGTCTTTCGCCGGGCCTGTTTGAACTACGTACTTGGCTTCGACGTTGGTTTCGTGGTGTTTGCCATCTTTGCCATACAGACCAGCGTAAGAGGAACCTGCTGGAGTGTTGGTACCGTCGATGTCCCAACCTTTAACGTAACGGGTCATGAAGCTCAGACCAGGAACGCCGTACTCGGCCATTTTCAAGTCATAACGGACTTGAGCGGACTTTTCGCCAGGAGCGTTAAAGTCAGAGTACTGGATGGAGTTGGCGAGGAAGATCGAGTCGCCGCCACGGTTGTTTTTGCCCACGCCGATGTAGTCGAACGGAGTGTCACCGTTAACCTTCTGGAAAGCGAAGGTCAGGGTGTGTGCTTTCAGGAACGAGAAAGCAGCGGCCAGGGAGAAGGCGGTGTTGCTGATTTCGCCTGCTTTTGCACTGCCGGTATCGGTGGTGCGGTAGATGTTACCGTCCAGGTTAACCGACTGATCGCCACCCATCGGGATGGTGTAGTTCACGTTGGCGTAGTACTGGTTCCAGATGTCTTCCAGCTTGGCTGCATACAGCGACGCGGTCAGGTTGTCGTTGATGCCGTACTTGCCACCGAAGTAGTCGATGGAGTTGGCTTGCACGCCAGCGTAGGTAGCCCACAGATCGCCATCACGAGCGTTGCGGTCCTGGCTGGTGGCCGAGGTGAAGTGGCCGGCTTCCAGGTCAAGGTCTTTGACTTCGCTGCTCTGCAGTTGGAAACCGCTGGCAGTCTGAGGAAGTACACGGGAACCGCCAACAGCAAACACCGGAGCGGTGGATGGCTGCATGTCGCCGACTTTCAGCTCGGTTTTGGAAATGCGGAATTTAACAGCAGCGCCGGCTTTGCCTTGGCTGTCGTTGTTTTCGCCATTTGCGCTAGTGCTCAGGTTGCCCGAACCGGAGTACTTGTCGGAGCCGTCAAGTTTGACAGCCAGATAACCGAAAGCATCGATACCGACACCAACAGTGCCCTGGGTGTAACCCGAGCTGAAGTTGCCGAGGAAGCCTTGGGTCCAGTCTTTGTCGTCGACTGCGCCATTGGTCTTGTTACGGTTGTAGTAGTAGTTGCGAAGCAGCAGCTTAGCTGTGCTGTCTTCTACAAAGCCTTTGGCTTCGGACTGGTCGCTTACGAAAGGTGCGGCCGTTGCCAATTGAGTACTGGCTGCTGCTGCAACTGCCAGTGCGATCATGCTCCACTTCATCACGCGCATCGTGATTTGCTCCTTTGGTTTTAGAAGAGTACTGCCGTCCCACCTGTTTTATTATCTGGGCGGCTCTTTCTTTTTGTGTCGGCGCAAACTTATATCACGCCGACAATGTTGGCGATACTTGCGTATCTAACCTTTCAGCTTCTTTACGACCCTGTCGCAAACGGCTTGGTAGATGTCGCAAATTCACTGCCACGACGCAACCGGATTGACAACTTTAGCGTTGTTTTTCTGGGTTTGAGCATCGGTAAAAAGAGTCCCTGGTGAAACGTTTGAATCTCCATCGGGCAACCCTGCCACTGTTTTTATTTGCCTTAAGGTTCCCACTTCCAGCGGGGTGCTTATAGGCGATATGGGTGTGAATGCAACAAGCGTGCTCAAATCAGCAATCCGCACCTGTTTTTTTCTGTAGGCCTGCTTGCTGCTGTAAAAACCTCATAAAACCGGGGGGTTCAAGTCCGTTTTGTTTGCACTTGACGCCATGGTTTGCATGGTGTTGCCACATCGTGCTCGTCGAGCGACCACAAAAAACGTTACCGGTTCACACCAAAAGTGAGTAATTGGCGCAACCTGACGCACTCAGCGTAGACGCGCTGTGCGGTTTTGGTGCAAAAAATTTTAATCGCTGTACCGAATTCACACAGTGCGCACGTTTAGGGCATGAAAACGTACGGTTATCAGTGGGTCATTCCAGCGTTTTTTTTGTGGGTATCGGTTCTGTAATGGTGCGCTCCAGTGAAAAATGTCTCATGTCGGGGCGCTCGTCCCGCGTTGCTGAATGGACCGGTCTGGCTATGAGTACGGTTCGTCGTGAAGCCCGGGGCATTCGCAGGTATGCTGCCGTCCTGTCGCTTGGCGCGCAGCCTCAGATGAGGGGCGCTAAGCTGAAAATGATGAAACCGGCGGGAGTGCGCACAGTGTTCGCTTTAGATCCACGACTTCAACAAGACACCTTACCGATCGGGGATTTCCCACTCTGCCGGTTGCTCTTGTCCAACGATTCGAACTACCCCTGGTTCATCCTGGTGCCACGCCGCGAGGATATCAGCGAGTTGTTTCAGTTAGATGTCGCAGATCAACAGCAGCTCTGGCAGGAAACCACCGCCCTGGCAGAGATGCTCAAGGACTCGTTCGACGCCGACAAGCTGAACGTTGCCGCGCTGGGTAACGTTGTAAGTCAGCTGCATATGCATGTGATCGTGCGTAAGCGTGAAGACGCGGCGTGGCCAGCCCCGGTCTGGGGCAAGCACCCGGCCAAGCCCTACAGTGACGAACAGGTCGCGGTCATTCGCGAACGACTGCGTCTGGTCTTGACCGACAAATTCACGTTTCTGGAGGGCTGACACATGAGCCTGGAAGAGCGCGTCAACGACCTGGAAAGCCAATTGGCGTTCCAGGACGACACCATTCAGTCATTGAACGATATCCTGGTCACGCAACAACGGGTGGTCGAACGCCTGCAACTGCAAATGGCTGCTCTGCTGCGGCGTCAGGAGGAAATGGTCGGCCAGTTCGAATCCTCCGAAGAAGAGGCGCCCCCGCCGCACTACTGACTCAAAGGCATTGATTTCGCCGGCATTGAGTTCACCGGCTAAAAGTCGACGCAATAAAAAACCGCGAACAGCCAGGCTGCTCGCGGTTTTTTTATCGCCTGGAATCAGCGACGGGGCAATGCGGCAATCACATCTTCGGCTTGCAGGCCTTTGTCGCGATTCATCACGGAGAACTCCACGCGCTGGCCTTCGACCAGGACGCGGTGACCTTCGCCACGAATGGCCCGGAAGTGCACGAAAATATCATCGCCGGAGTCGCGGGAAATAAAGCCGAAGCCTTTGGAGGTGTTGAACCACTTGACGGTGCCGGTATCGCGGTTGCTCATGTCATAGCTTGGCGAAGAGGCGGCCGGTGACGATTTGTAGAAGCTGATTGCCAGGTGCAGGAGCACAGCGACCAGGGTAATGACCAGACTGAACAGCACCGCAGGTTGACCGGCGATAACCGGCATCGGTGCGATCAACGTCAGGGTTTGCAATACGACAGCCAGGACCAGCAGGGCGCTGACCAGGTTTTGCAGTTGATGGCGAGGACCTTTGTTCCAGTAAGGAATAACCGGAGCGAGGGTCAGGTTGAGCAGGCCGAAAAAGGCCAGGTAAAGCGCATCGGGTTGTTGCAGGTAAGGTACGGCTTCGGATCGCAGGCTAGGGATGAAGGACAGCAGCAAGGCTGCTGCGCCCATTAGCAGGTGGACGATTTTCAACATTTTGATTGACTCACGTTAAGACGGATCACAAGGAAGAGCTGATTGAGCACGGTTCGCTTCAGAACAATAAGAGGCGGTGGACACGCACCCGGTACCAGCCTATGCGCGACACCCCGAAAAATAGGGACATGGCGACACACTGCCTATTTAACAGCAAAGGCTGCGGCTACTCAAATCAGGGAGTCCGGCGGTGCCCCCACGGTCGATTTGTCGCAGGCCTGTCGGCCCTGCAAAGCAGCGGTTGGTCCATCGCCTTGCTACAGTGGTCCTGCACTTGTTCGATGAATTTCATCACCTTTAGGGGGTAAACATGGCAATTGATATCGGTATCAGTGAGGCGGATCGCAAGTCCATCGTCGACGGGCTGTCGCGCCTGCTCTCGGACACCTATGTGCTGTATTTGAAAACCCACAACTTCCACTGGAACGTCACGGGGCCGATGTTTCGGACCCTGCACTTGATGTTCGAAGAGCAATACACCGAACTGGCCCTGGCGGTCGATTCAATTGCCGAGCGAATCCGTGCCTTGGGCTTTCCTGCACCCGGTGCCTATTCGGTTTATGCGCGTCTGTCTTCTATTAAAGAAGAGGAGGGCGTACCCACTGCCGAAAACATGATCAAGCAACTGGTCGACGGCCAGGAAGCGGTGACCCGCACCGCACGCGGGATTTTCCCGTTGCTGGACAAAGTCAGTGACGAGCCAACGGCGGACTTGCTGACCCAGCGTATGCAGGTTCATGAGAAAACCGCGTGGATGCTGCGCTCGTTGCTGGATCAGTAATAACGTCGGTGCGCGGATGGCGCCGGGGGCGGCGTTGTCCGCGCAGCGTTTTTTTCCTCAGAAAAACACCGTGTCAGTTAAAGAAAACATGCCGGGTCATGTAGGAAATGGTCTGGCGTAGGACCGTGTCCATGATCCTCTCTCCGTTGTCTGCTTATCCTACGTTGATGGTCATAAAGTCATCTGGATATAACTTTGCGCCTGCGTTTTTATAAAGGCACAGGAGGTTGCTCTTATAGAAACCAGGGATGGCAAAGGAGTGTCAACGGTATGGTTTATGGAGAAAGTCGAGGCGAATGGAGGCTCGGCGAACAACAGGCAATAAAAATTGATCCGTTCGTCAGCGAGTTCGATATGGGGTTGGCCCGGCCTTTATCCCGATCGGTGCGCTTGAACGGTTTTGCGACCTGTCTGCGGCTAGAGCAGGTCTATTGGGAAATCCTGAGTGAAATGGCCACGCTCAATTGCTGCTCGATCAGTGCCCTGTTGTCCCACGTGGACCGCGAGGTTCATTTGCGTCACGGCGGGGTGAAGAATTTCACCGGGCTGGTACGTGTTGTCTGCGTTGTACACAGCCTTAAGTAGTGCGCGCCCCTCACCTGGCTCACCTGTGTGGTTGGCCAGAGTGGGCGGTGTGTCGGTCTGTGCAGTCTTACGGCTGCACAGGCTGCATTTAATGGATATAATCCCGCTCTTTGCCGCAAAACCCTGCGTATGCGGTAGCAATCTGATCGCCGAGACAACCCCATGCCGATGTACGACTATCAATGTGCTTCCTGTGGTCATCAGTTGGAAGCCATTCAAAAGATCAGCGCAGCACCGCTGGTCGACTGCCCTGCGTGCCAGGCACCAGAGCTCAAGAAGATGCTGTCCATGCCGGGTTTCCGCCTCAGTGGCACCGGCTGGTACGAAACCGACTTCAAGACCGGTTCCAAGAAGAATCTGGCCGGCGGCGACAAAGCTGACTAAGGTCTGGAACCTGAGTTGAACGACACGAGTGAGTTCTTGCATCATCTGGCACCTTTATAAAGGGCTGGATGTACGCGAGGCCTCCAAACGAATTTCGATTACGAGAAGTGAAACCACTACCATGATGCGCAGCCATTATTGCGGCCAGCTGAACGAAGCCCTGGAAGGCCAGGAAATTACTCTTTGCGGTTGGGTACACCGTCGCCGTGACCACGGCGGGGTGATTTTCCTCGATATCCGTGATCGTGACGGTCTGGCCCAAGTGGTATTCGATCCGGACCGCGCCGAGAGCTTCGCCGCCGCCGATCGCGTGCGCAGCGAATACGTCGTGAAGATCACCGGCAAGGTTCGCCTGCGTCCGGCCGGTGCCACCAACGCCAACATGGCGTCGGGCATGATCGAAGTGCTGGGCTACGAGCTGGAAGTGCTGAACGAGTCGGAAACCCCGCCGTTCCCGCTCAACGAGTTCTCCGACGTTGGCGAAGAAACCCGCCTGCGCTATCGCTTCCTCGACCTGCGTCGCCCGGAAATGCTCGAGAAGCTGCGTCTGCGTTCGCGCATGACTACAAGCATCCGTCGCTTCCTGGACGAGAACGGCTTCCTCGACGTCGAGACGCCGATCCTGACCCGTGCTACCCCGGAAGGCGCGCGCGACTACCTGGTGCCGAGCCGTACTCACGCCGGTTCCTTCTTCGCCTTGCCGCAATCGCCACAGTTGTTCAAGCAACTGCTGATGGTTGCCGGCTTCGATCGTTACTACCAGATCGCCAAGTGCTTCCGTGACGAAGACCTGCGGGCTGACCGCCAGCCGGAATTCACCCAGATCGACATCGAGACCAGCTTCCTCGATGAAAAAGAGATCATGGGCATCACCGAGCAAATGATCCGCAACCTGTTCAAGGAAGTGCTGGATCTGGAATTCGGCGACTTCCCGCACATGACCTTCGAAGAAGCCATGCGCCGTTACGGTTCCGACAAGCCGGACCTGCGTAACCCGCTGGAACTGGTTGACGTTGCCGACCAACTGAAAGAAGTCGACTTCAAGGTGTTCAGCGGCCCTGCCAACGACCCGAAATGCCGCATTGCCGCCCTGCGCGTACCAGGCGCTGCGAGCATGCCGCGCAAGCAGATCGACGACTACACCAAGTTCGTCGGCATCTACGGTGCCAAGGGCCTGGCGTACATCAAGGTCAACGAGCGCGCTAAAGGCGTTGAAGGCCTGCAGTCGCCAATCGTCAAGAACATCCCTGAAGCCAACCTCAACGTGATCCTTGATCGTGTTGGCGCAGTTGACGGCGACATCGTGTTCTTCGGCGCCGACAAATCGAAGATCGTCAGCGAAGCCCTGGGTGCACTGCGGATCAAGGTCGGCAACGACCTGAACCTGCTGACCTGCAAGTGGGCGCCAATGTGGGTCGTCGACTTCCCGATGTTCGAAGAAAACGACGACGGCAGCTTCAGTGCCTTGCACCACCCGTTCACCGCGCCGAAGTGCACGCCGGAAGAACTGGAAGCCAACCCGGCGACCGCTCTGTCCCGTGCCTACGACATGGTCCTGAACGGCACCGAACTGGGTGGCGGTTCGATCCGTATCCACCGCAAGGAAATGCAGCAGACGGTGTTCCGCCTGTTGGGTATCGAAGAAGCGGAACAGGAAGAGAAATTCGGCTTCCTGCTCGACGCCCTGAAATACGGCGCGCCGCCGCACGGTGGCCTGGCCTTCGGTCTGGACCGTTTGGTGATGCTGATGACCGGTGCCCAGTCGATCCGTGAAGTGATCGCGTTCCCTAAAACCCAGAGTGCTGCCGACGTGATGACGCAAGCACCGGGTGTGGTGGATGCCAAGGCATTGCGCGAACTGCACATTCGTCTGCGCGAAACGCCGAAGGCTGAGTAAGGCTGACCCTGAAGGCGCATCCTTATGGGATGCGCCTTTTTTATAGGTCGAGATTTTTTTGTTGCTGGCCGGCGCTCAATGCGCGGCGGGCAATGTTTCAAAGAGAATTCGGAGCGAGATATGGCGGGTCATTCCAAGTGGGCGAACATCAAGCACCGCAAAGAACGTCAGGATGCCAAGAAGGGCAAGATTTTCACCAAGTGGATTCGTGAGCTGACCGTTGCGGCCCGTCAGGGCGGCGGCGACCCAGGCTCCAACCCGCGTCTGCGTCTGGCGCTGGACAAGGCCCTTGGTGCAAACATGAGCCGCGACATCATTGATCGCGCGGTCGCTCGCGGTGCCGGTGCAGCCGATACCGACGACATGGTCGAACTCAGCTACGAAGGCTACGGCCCGGGTGGTGTGGCGGTGATGGTCGAGTGCATGACCGACAACCGTAACCGCACGGCAGCCGCTGTTCGCCATGCCTTCAGCAAGTGTGGCGGCAACCTTGGTACTGACGGTTCGGTGGCCTATCTGTTCGAACGCAAGGGGCAGATTTCCTTCGCGCCAGGCGTTGATGAAGACGCGCTGATGGAAGCGGCCATGGAAGCCGATGCCGATGACGTGGTCACCCACGAAGACGGCTCGATCGACGTGTTCACCTCGTTCGCTGGGTTCTACTCCGTGCGTAACGCGTTGGAAGCAGCCGGTTTCAAAGGCGATGACGCGGAAATCGTCATGCTGCCGACCACCAGTGCCGAACTGGACCTGGACGGCGCCGAGAAGGTCCTCAAGCTGATCGACATGCTGGAAGACCTGGATGACGTGCAGAACGTCTATTCCAACGCGGACATTCCGGAGTCGGTTGCCGCACAGCTGGGTTAAGGGCGACTAAGATCCAATGTGGGAGCGAGCTTGCTCGCGAATGCGGATTTTCAGGCAACATCGTTGCTGAATATGAAACCGCTTTCGCGAGCAGGCTCGCTCCCACATTTTATTTGGTGTATTGGATATCGTGCTTTTACTGAACCCGCAGGCGTTATGACTTTAATTCTTGGTATCGACCCCGGTTCGCGCATCACCGGTTATGGCGTGGTACGCGATACCGGGCGTGGCTGCGTTTACGTGGCGTCGGGTTGCATTCGCACGGGCTCCGGCGAGTTGCACGAGCGCCTGCAAATCGTCTATCGCGGTGTGCGGGAAGTCATCCAGACCTACGGCCCGGTGACCATGGGCATCGAAAAGGTCTTTATGGCGCGCAACGCCGACTCTGCACTGAAGCTTGGTCAGGCCCGCGGTGCCGCCATTGTTGCTGGCGCTGAAGAAAGCCTGGAAATTGCGGAATACACCGCGACCCAGGTCAAGCAGGCAGTGACCGGGACCGGCGCGGCGAATAAAGAGCAGGTGCAAATGATGGTCATGCACATGCTCAAATTGACCAGCAAGCCGCAAATCGATGCCTCGGATGCCCTGGCCATCGCCATTTGTCACGCTCACACCCGTTCCAGCCTGCTGCCTCATGGCCTCGGCACGGCACGCAGTCGTGGCGGGCGCCTGCGTCTCTGATAGCATCAGCAATCATTTTTTATGGAATGAGGTTTTTTGCGCCTGTGTCGTCGGCGTAAAACCCTTGCTCTGTCAGTCGCTGGCCTCGGGCTGGCTAACGCTCAAGGATCTGAAACGTGATTGGACGCTTGCGCGGCACCCTGGCTGAGAAACAGCCGCCGCACCTGATTCTGGATGTAAATGGTCTGGGGTATGAGCTGGAAGTGCCCATGACCACGCTGTATCGCTTGCCGTCGGTCGGTGAACCGCTGACCTTGCACACCCATTTGGTCGTACGCGAAGACGCGCAGTTACTCTATGGCTTCTACGGCAAGCGTGAGCGAGACTTTTTTCGCGAGTTGATCCGTCTTAATGGTGTAGGGCCGAAATTGGCCCTGGCCTTGATGTCGAGCCTGGAAGTCGATGAGCTGGTGCGTTGCGTGCAGTCCCAGGACACCTCGGCGCTGACCAAAGTGCCGGGCGTGGGCAAGAAGACCGCCGAGCGTTTGCTGGTGGAACTCAAGGACCGCTTCAAGGCCTGGGAAACCGTGCCGGCGATGTTCGCCCTGGTGCCGAACCAGCCGGGTGGGCCGGATGCGCCGGCCCCGGTGGCCACCGCCGAAAATGACGCGGTCAGCGCGCTGATTTCCCTGGGCTACAAGCCGCAGGAGGCCAGCAAGGCGATTTCCGCGATCAAGGAGAAAGGTTTGAGCAGTGAAGACATGATTCGTCGTGCCCTGAAGGGAATGATTTAAGTGATTGAAGCTGATCGTCTGATCGCCGCCACACCTGGCCCCCGTGACCGCGAGGAAGTCCAGGACCGCGCGATTCGTCCCCTTAGCCTGGCCGAATACATTGGCCAGCCGACGGTTCGAGAGCAAATGGAGTTGTTCATCCAGGCTGCCCGTGGTCGCAACGAATCCCTGGATCACACACTGATCTTCGGCCCGCCGGGCCTGGGTAAAACCACGCTGGCCAACATCATCGCCCAGGAAATGGGCGTGTCGATCAAAAGCACCTCGGGCCCGGTACTTGAGCGCCCGGGTGACCTCGCCGCGCTGCTGACCAACCTTGAGCCTCACGACGTGCTGTTCATCGATGAAATTCATCGGCTGTCGCCGATCGTCGAGGAAGTGCTGTACCCGGCGATGGAAGATTTCCAGCTCGACATCATGATCGGCGAAGGGCCGGCCGCGCGTTCGATCAAGCTTGATCTGCCGCCGTTCACCCTGGTCGGTGCAACTACCCGTGCCGGCATGCTGACCAACCCATTGCGTGACCGTTTCGGGATCGTCCAGCGTCTGGAGTTCTACAGCACTGCGGACCTGGCGACGATTGTCAGCCGTTCGGCGAACATCCTTGGCTTGCCGCTGGACCCGGAGGGCGCCTTCGAAATCGCTCGCCGCGCCCGTGGCACCCCGCGAATCGCCAACCGTTTGCTGCGTCGGGTGCGGGATTTCGCCGAAGTTCGGGCCAAGGGCCACATCACCAAGCCGATTGCCGACCTGGCCCTGAACCTGCTGGATGTCGACGAACGTGGCTTCGATCACCAGGATCGACGCCTGCTGTTGACCATGATCGAGAAGTTCGACGGGGGGCCGGTCGGGGTCGACAGCCTGGCGGCGGCCATCAGTGAAGAGCGCCACACCATTGAAGACGTGCTGGAACCGTACCTGATCCAGCAGGGCTACATCATGCGAACACCGCGTGGGCGGGTGGTGACCCGGCACGCGTATCTGCATTTCGGTTTAAACATTCCGTCACGATTGGGTGAGATGCCCGTGGTAGACGAGTTTCTCGATGCAGTGGACGATTAATTAACGTTTGCAGGCTGATCGATTGAAGGTTTGTGTGGTCCTAGGGGCTCAGATGACGAATCTTTCACTCGAAAGCCCCGCAACAATGAAAAACAGTTGCCTCGCCGGATTGGCAACCTGAGGAGTAAGCACTAGAGTATGCGCGCGCAAAACGGGCTTGAGCCGTTCGCACATCGTTGTCGCGTTTATTACGAGGACACCGATGCGGGCGGCATTGTGTATTACGTTAATTACCTCAAGTTTATGGAACGGGCTCGAACCGAGCGGCTCCGGGATCTGGGCTTTGCCCAATCGGCGCTGGCAGGGGAGGACCTGTTGTTCGTCGTGCATTCCAGCGAAGCGCGTTACCACGCGCCGGCGCGACTGGACGACGAGCTGTTGGTAAGCGCTGAAGTAATCGAATTGAACCGTGTCAGCCTGCGCTTTAAACAGCAGGTCAGGCGGGCTACGGATAATGTGCTGCTCTGCGAAGGGCAGTTTTTGGTGGCCTGTGTGCGCACTAATAGTTTGAAACCCCGGGCCATTCCCGAAGCTCTACGTGCGGCCTTTGCCGGCGAGAGCGGCGCGGGTACACACTCAAAGCAGGAGATAAAGCGTGGAAGCTAACGTCGTCGACCATTCCTCCATGTGGAGCCTGGTCAGCAATGCCAGCGTCGTGGTGCAGTTGGTAATGCTGATTCTGGTAGCCGCATCGGTGACCTCATGGATCATGATCTTTCAGCGCAGCAATCTGATACGCGCTGGTCGACGTGCCCTGGAGAGCTTTGAAGAGCGCTTCTGGTCGGGTATCGATTTGTCCAAGCTCTACCGTCAGGCCGGCAGCAACCCTGATCCGGATTCGGGCGTCGAGCAAATCTTTCGTGCCGGCTTCAAGGAATTCTCCCGTCTGCGCCAGCAGCCAGGCGTTGACCCGGAAGCGGTCATGGAAGGCGTGGCCCGTGCCATGCGCGTGGCCATTTCCCGCGAAGAAGAAAAGCTCGAGCAGAGCCTGCCGTTCCTCGCCACCGTCGGTTCGGTCAGCCCGTACATCGGTCTGTTCGGCACGGTCTGGGGCATCATGAACTCCTTCCGTGGCCTGGCAACTGCCCAGCAGGCGACCCTGGCCACCGTGGCCCCGGGTATCGCCGAAGCACTGGTGGCCACCGCCATCGGCCTGTTTGCAGCTATCCCAGCGGTAATTGCTTACAACCGTTTTGCTGCTCGCAGCGAAACCCTGCTGAGCCGCTACTACACCTTCGCCGATGAATTCCAGGCGATCCTGCACCGCAAAGTGCACACCAGCGAAGAATAAGCAGGTAATTTCCAATGGCTTTAATCGCTCGAGCTCGCAAAAAGCGCAAGCCGGTTGCCGAGATGAACGTAGTGCCTTACATCGACGTGATGTTGGTACTGCTGGTCATCTTCATGGTGACCGCGCCGATGCTCAATCAGGGCGTGAAAGTTGATCTGCCCAAGGTTTCCAGCGAAGCCTTGCCGCAGGACAACAACACCCAGGTCCTGACCATTTCGATCAAGGCTGACAAGACCTACTACTGGAACCTTGGCAGCGAAGTCGACACCGATAAGCAGCAGGACAAGGCCATGACCTTGCCGCAGATGACCAGCGCAGTGACCAAAATCATCAGCGCCGGCAACGAAAACGGCAAGCACACCCAAGTCTTCATTCGTGGCGACAAGACCGTCGACTACGGTTCGGTCATGGGCGCCATGGGCGGGTTGCAGAAGGCCGGAGTCGGTAATGTTGGCTTGATTACCGAGGCGCCCTGATGCAGCAACAACGAGAGCCAACAGCCTCGGAAAGCTACTTCTGGCCTAGTGTCTGGGCGATTGGCTTGCACGTGCTGGTTTTCGGCATGCTGTTCGTCAGTTTCGCCATGACGCCTGAGTTGCCGCCGGCCAAGCCGATTGTCCAGGCGACCCTGTACCAGCTGAAATCGAAAAGTCGGGCGACCACCCAGACCAATCAGAAGATTGCGGGTGAAGCGCAGAAATCTGCTGCGCGTCAGACCGAAGTCGAACAGATGGAACAAAAGAAGGTCGAGCAGGAAGCGGTGAAGGCTGCGGAACAAAAGAAAGAAGAAGCGGCTCAAAAAGCCGAGGAAGCCAAAAAGGCCGACGAGTCGAAGAAGTCTGAGGAAGCGAAAAAGGCTGATGAAGCCAAAAAAGCCGACGAAGCGAAGAAGACCGCCGAAGCCAAGAAGGTCGAAGAGAAACAATTGGCTGATATAGCCAAGAAGAAGTCTGAAGAAGAAGCCAAGAAGGCTGCTGAAGAAGAGGCCAAGAAAGCGGCCGCTGAAGAAGCGAAGAAAAAGATCGTCGAAGACGCGAAGAAGAAAGCCGCGGACGACGCCAAGAAGAAA
>Ga0105856_1000093_pt1 | contig 46184 bp, 45 predicted proteins | sample OrgsoiDNA_201060_FD_89681 | JGI IMG/M metagenome (GOLD analysis project Ga0105856, IMG submission 89681) | Permafrost soil microbial communities from the Arctic, to analyse light accelerated degradation of dissolved organic matter (DOM) -... | ecosystem: Environmental > Terrestrial > Soil >...
ACGTTGTAAGTGCGCAGCATTTTGCTGGCATCACGATCGTTCACGGCAACCTCCTGCATGGAGCGCAAAGAAACAGAATCGCCCGCATGTGACGGACGGTGGGACTGGATGTCATCAGACATAAGTAAATCCTCTCTCAATACTGACAACATCGCCAGCCACTATCGCAGTTACAACAAGTGAGAACAACCCAAACGGCAGGCTTTGTGGCAGGATAAAATCCTGCAAACCTGCGTTCGCAACCTGTTTTTCACTCATATGATTATAGAATTCTTGTGCATGTAAGCATGGAGCCGGACTCCGTAAACGGGTCAAAACACACCAATAGGAAAATTGCCCCTAAGGTTGCAGGCTACGTCAGTTTTAACAGGGGAAGCGGTGGTTAACCGGCCCGATGCGGCTGAGTAGCGCTCAGAGTTCTTGGACTGAGCTGTCTATAGTCAGGCTGTATAAACGTGACCGATTGTCGGTTGCACTGTTTATAACATCGGATAGATGACAGAAATTTTTCAGAAAGGGATGCAGCAGCGAATAAACGAGTCTGCTGGGGATGCTGTTGAAATGTCACAAACGGTAAAAAGTGGGTCATTAACCTAACCACCTCCACACGTGCCACGCATCACCGGCGGGCATTCGAGCTGAGAAAACAGTAATTCACTGGAATACGTCGCATGAATGAAACACTCAGAACGCGCGCCGTTTATACCGGCAACCCGCTATAAATGCAAAATGAAATTGTACCTGTGATTGTTTCCATCCGTGAATGTCACGCCAAAGCCGCACAATTTGGTCAGATCTATCACAAAAATGACTGGCTTTCGCAGCGACTGCTATCCTAAAATAGCCGTCCAGATGTTAATCCGTCTATATCTGCCTTAGTGACTTTTCTTACAAGGCTTGGTCTTACCAGAGAATGCGGATTAACTGTCAAACTGCTTAAGGGCTTTGCCTTGTGGGGGCGTGCAGGATGCATTCGACGATAAAAGAGCCGGACTCTTTATCTGCCGTGTTCCCATCGTTATGCAGTGATTTCTAACCCGTCGTATGAAGGTAAAGAAGATAATGGCTAAACACCTCTTTACGTCCGAATCTGTTTCAGAAGGACATCCAGATAAAATCGCAGACCAAATCTCCGATGCCGTCCTCGACGCGATTTTAGAACAAGATCCCAAAGCACGCGTTGCGTGTGAAACCTACGTCAAAACCGGCATGGTGCTGGTCGGTGGCGAAATCACCACCAGCGCGTGGGTCGACGTAGAAGAAATTACCCGTCAGACCATCCGTGAGATTGGTTACGTTAATTCGCAAATGGGCTTTGACGCCAACTCCTGCGCCGTACTGAGCGCGATTGGTAAACAGTCTCCAGACATCAATCAGGGCGTTGACCGTTCTGATCCACTGGAACAAGGCGCGGGCGATCAGGGCCTGATGTTTGGCTATGCCACCAACGAAACCGACGTGCTGATGCCAGCACCGGTGACCTACGCCCACCGTCTGGTGCAGCGTCAGGCAGAAGTACGTAAAGCAGGCACGCTGCCTTGGTTGCGTCCTGATGCGAAAAGCCAAGTCACTTTCCAGTATGACGAAGGCAAAATCGTCGGTATCGACGCCGTCGTGCTGTCGACTCAGCACGCTGAAGATATCTCGCTGAAAGATCTGCAAGAAGCGGTGATGGAAGAGATCATCAAGCCTGTTCTGCCAGCAGAATGGCTGAACGCCAGCACCAAATATCACATCAACCCCACCGGCCGTTTTGTTATCGGCGGGCCAATGGGCGACTGTGGTCTGACCGGGCGTAAAATCATCGTTGATACCTACGGCGGCATGGCTCGTCACGGCGGCGGTGCGTTCTCAGGTAAAGATCCATCGAAAGTTGACCGCTCCGCCGCTTACGCCGCGCGTTATGTGGCGAAAAACATCGTGGCAGCCGGTCTGGCTGACCGTTGCGAAATTCAGGTGTCTTACGCCATCGGCGTGGCAGAACCAACCTCTATCATGGTGGAAACCTTCGGTACCGGTAAGATTTCTAACGAGCAGTTAACCCTGCTGGTGCGTGAATTCTTCGACCTGCGTCCATACGGTTTGATTCAGATGATGGATCTGTTGCACCCAATCTACAAAGAAACCGCTGCATACGGTCACTTTGGTCGCGAGCATTTCCCGTGGGAAAAAACCGACCGTGCCGAACAGCTGCGCGACGCAGCAAAACTGTAATTCAACTCAGTATTGCCGTTGTAAAAAAGCCCGATGCTTCTGCGTCGGGCTTTTTTTATCTGTACACGCCACCGAGCACCTCCCGGCAGAGCAGCTACACTGAAACGGCAGAAAGAGGGAGATGATCAATCAGATAAGAGACGAATTGGAAACGATTACAATTTTTAATACAATTAAAATCAATCAGTTAAACCAATAATCAAACGTCAACCATTCAATTTTGATTGATCTGAATCAAATAAAACCGTATTACTCTTCGCCGCCATCCCTTTCCCCGCTGCTATCTTCCGCTAATGCTTCACCAACCTGATGCACTATCGACGCAATAAGTGTAAGCGATTACAACTCTGTGATCTGGCGCACTTTACGCATGGGCAAGGGTAAATAACATAACACGCTAAGCATTATTGCTATCTTTGGAGGCAGGATGAGTAACTCAACGTCTAACAAAGGAAAACGCTCGAATAAAAGCGTGACCTTCTTTGTCTGTTTTCTCGCGGCTTTGGCCGGTCTGCTATTCGGTCTGGACATCGGCGTTATTGCAGGTGCCCTTCCCTTCATCAGTCATGAATTCCAAATCACCAGCCATCAGCAAGAGTGGGTGGTTAGCTCAATGATGTTCGGGGCTGCCGTCGGTGCCGTCGGCAGTGGCTGGCTCAACTTCCGTCTTGGCCGTAAATTCAGCCTGATGATCGGCGCCGTGCTGTTCGTGGTCGGCTCCTTGTGTTCAGCCTTTGCACCTAACACCGAAGTTCTGCTGGTCGCCCGCGTGCTGCTGGGCCTGGCCGTCGGTATTGCGTCTTATACCGCGCCGGTTTACCTGTCCGAAATCGCCCCAGAGAAAATTCGCGGCAGCATGATCTCCATGTATCAGTTGATGATCACCATCGGGATTTTGGCCGCTTACCTGTCCGACACGGCTTTCAGCTACACCGGCGCATGGCGCTGGATGCTGGGTGTTATCACCATTCCGGCCCTGCTGCTGCTTATCGGCGTGTTCTTCCTGCCCGATAGTCCGCGCTGGCTGGCCGCTCGGGGTAACGATGACAAAGCCCGTCGCGTGCTGGAAAGATTGCGTGACTCCAGTGCTCAGGCGAAAAGTGAGCTGGATGAAATTCGCGAAAGCCTGAAAATCAAACAGAGTGGCTGGGGCCTGTTCACCAGCAACAAAAACTTCCGACGTGCGGTATTCCTCGGCATTCTGTTGCAAGTGATGCAGCAGTTTACCGGGATGAACGTCATCATGTATTACGCACCAAAAATCTTTGGGATTGCCGGTTTTGCCAGCACCTCCCAACAGATGTGGGGCACGGTGATTGTCGGTTTGGTGAACGTACTGGCGACCTTTATTGCTATCGGGCTGGTTGACCGTTGGGGACGTAAGCCAACGCTAAAACTGGGCTTCCTGGTGATGGCAGTGGGTATGGGTGTCCTCGGCACCATGCTGCATATCGGCGTAGATACCGACGCGGCGAAATACTTCTCTATCGCCATGCTGCTGATGTTCATCGTCGGTTTTGCGATGAGTGCCGGTCCGCTGATTTGGGTACTCTGTTCTGAAATCCAGCCGCTACGTGGCCGTGATTTTGGTATCACCGTTTCCACCGCAACTAACTGGATCGCCAACATGATCGTCGGCGCAACCTTCTTAACCATGCTCGACACGCTCGGCAATGCTAATACCTTCTGGGTTTACGCCGCGCTGAACGTGGTCTTTATCTTCATCACCATCGCATTGATTCCAGAAACGAAAAACGTCTCTCTGGAACACATCGAACGCAATCTGATGAAAGGTGAAGCGTTGCGAGATATTGGTAAGTAAAGCGTCTTTAGCTCCTCCCCTATCGGGGGAGGAGCATCACACCGAAGTATTTGCATCTCTCTTCACCGCGATTTATTCTTCGCCGATGAAAACCCCTCGACTTCCGATTGCTCTGCAACAAGCGGTTATGCGCTGCCTGCGGGACAAACTTCAGTTAGCCAATGCCTATTTCGGAACAGATTACCCTGAGCCGGAAATTAACTATCAGCAGCGCGGCACCAGCGCGGGTAGTGCGTATCTGCAACACTGGGAAATTCGCCTCAATCCCACGTTATTGATGGAAAATCAGCAGCCGTTCGTCGATGAAGTCGTCCCTCATGAACTGGCGCACCTGCTGGTCTATCGGCGTTTTGGTCGTGCCGCCGCGCCCCATGGCAAAGAGTGGCGCTGGATGATGGAACAAGTGCTGGGCGTCAGTGCCAGCCGCACGCATAAATTTGTCACCGCGTCCGTACAAAGCAAGACCTACCCCTATCAATGCGCCTGTCAGGAGCACCAACTGACCGTGCGTCGACATAATCGCGTGATGCGCAAAGAAGCGGAATACCGCTGCCGTCATTGTGGCGAACTATTACATTTCCACGTCAAAGGCACGGGTTAATTGATTGATTATTAAACAATAAAAATCAGGCCTTACTGATTGTCAGCCATGAGCGCTTCCGTTACCCTGCCTGCTTTTCGCATCAGGTCGATTTGGAATATGTCTCGCAAATTTGTTTTTTCAATGGGGTTACTCGCCGCATTCACGCCCTTGCTCGCACTCAGTCATGGCATCAATAATTTCAGTCAGGCAAAAGCCGAAGCAGTGAAAATAAATCAAGATGCGCCGACGTTTTACTGTGGATGTACCATCAACTGGCAAGGCAAAAAGGGCACACCGGATCTCAAGTCCTGTGGCTATCAGGTGCGTAAAAGCGAACTACGCGCCTAACGTATTGAATGGGAACACGTGATGCCCGCGTGGCAGTTTGGCCATTTACGCCAGTGCTGGCAGGACGGAGGCCGTAAAAGTTGCGCCAAAGACGCGGGATATCGCCAGATTGAAACGGACCTGCATAACCTGCAACCGGCAATTGGTGAAGTGAACGGCGATCGTAATAACTTCATGTACAGCCAATGGAATGGCGGCGAAGGCCAATATGGACGCTGCGAAATGAAAGTGGACTTCAAGGCTAAGGCGGCGGAACCGCCAGCACGCGCACGGGGCGCCATCGCCCGCACTTACTTCTACATGCGCGACCGCTATCAGCTCAATTTATCACGCCAGCAGACGCAGTTATTTAGCGCATGGGATAAGCAGTATCCGGTGTCGAATTGGGAATGCTTACGCGATAATCGCATTGCGCAAGTGCAGGGAAATCATAATCCTTACGTGCAGCAGGCTTGCCAGCAGCAAAAGGGCTAACCTAATATACCCGTCATAATGAAAGACTTTTAAGGACAGCAGCCCGACATGCGCATACCTCGCATTTTCCACCCGCAACCGATCGTCGACCAAAGCGACATTGCCCTTAGCGAAGACGCCGCCAACCATACTGGCCGCGTATTGCGTATGCAGCCGGGTCAGATGATTCAGTTGTTTGATGGCAGCAACCATACGTTTGAGGCCACCCTCACGCATGTCGATAAGAAAAGCGTCCGCGTTAGCGTAGCGGCAGGCGTGCTGGCGGATAACGAATCCCCGCTGAATCTGCACCTCGGTCAGGTGATTTCGCGCGGTGAGAAGATGGAGTTCACCATTCAGAAATCCATCGAGCTCGGCGTCAATACCATTACACCGCTGTTTTCTGAACGCTGCGGCGTGAAACTCGACGGTGAACGTCTGGAAAAGAAATTGCAGCAGTGGCAGAAAATCGCGATTGCGGCCTGTGAACAGTGTGGACGCAACCGCATTCCTGAAATTCGCGAAGCCATGCAGCTTGAAGCCTGGTGCGCTGAGCAAGACAACAGCCTGAAGCTCAACTTGCATCCGCGCGCCAGTCACAGCATCAATACGCTGCCGTTACCAGTAAACAATGTACGCCTGCTGATTGGTCCTGAAGGCGGCCTTTCCGCAGAAGAAATCGCCATGACCGGCGGCTACGGATTTACCGATATTTTGCTCGGGCCACGAGTGTTACGCACCGAAACGACCGCGCTGACCGCTATCACCGCTTTGCAGGTTCGCTTCGGTGATTTAGGTTAATCCTCTTTTGTTGCACTCTCGTCATCGCTTAGCGAGCAGTTTGTGCATAGACAAAACGCAGCAGATCGGGCTTCATCTTAGGCAGTCATCACCTAACATTGCCGCCGGATCGCATGGCAAAGCCACTTAGACCCAACGTGTCGGAGAATATAAATGATTAAGCTTGGCATCGTAATGGACCCCATTTCGTCCATTAACATCAAAAAAGACACCAGCTTCGCCATGTTGCTGGAAGCACAAAGCCGCGGTTACGAACTGCATTATATGGAGATGAACTCTCTGTATCTGCGCGGTGGTGAAGGTCGTGCTCAGACCCGTAAACTGAGCGTGAAACAAGATTACGACGGCTGGTACGAATTCGGTACCGAGCAGGACATCGCGCTGCAGGAACTGGACGTGATCCTGATGCGTAAAGATCCCCCGTTTGATACCGAATTCATCTATGCCACTTATATCCTTGAACGTGCTGAAGAAAAAGGCACGCTGATCGTTAACAAACCGCAAAGCCTGCGCGACTGTAACGAGAAACTGTTCACCGCATGGTTCCCGGAACTGACCCCAGACACGCTGGTGACGCGCAATTCAGCACAGCTGAAAGCGTTCCATAAAGAACATACTGACGTCATTCTCAAGCCACTCGACGGCATGGGCGGCGCATCGATTTTCCGCCTGAAACCTGAAGACGCCAACGTGTCGGTGGTGATCGAAACGCTGACCGAACACGGCAGCCGTTTCTGCATGGCGCAAAATTATCTGCCTGCGATCAAAGACGGTGACAAACGTGTGTTAGTGGTCGATGGCGAACCGGTACCTTACTGCCTGGCACGTATCCCAGCCCAAGGCGAAACCCGTGGCAATTTGGCCGCCGGCGGCCGTGGAGAAGCGCGTCCACTGAGCGAAAGCGACTGGGCGATTGCTCGTAAAGTCGCGCCAGTGCTGAAAGAAAAAGGGCTGATTTTCGTGGGTCTGGATATCATTGGCGACCGCCTGACGGAAATCAACGTCACCAGCCCAACCTGTGCCCGTGAAATCGAAGCGGCCTTCCCGATCTCGGTGACCGGCATGCTGATGGATGCCATCGAGAAGCGCTTAGCTGCACGTTAATACCCCTTTTCAAGCTGCGGTCGCGTTGGCCGCAGCTTGAAAGATTTCGGCTATGACGGCGAGTTGTTGTGCCATACCCTAAATCATTACACCCTTAGTTTTGTTTTCGACATCAGAGGTAAAAATCTTACATACCATGAACTTACAACATCACTTCCTTATTGCTATGCCCGGACTGGACGAACCTCTGTTCAAGCGTTCGGTAATTTATGTCTGCGAACATAATCAAGACGGCGCAATGGGTCTGGTGATTAATAAACTGGTGGAAGATTTCACCGTAGAAAACGTGCTCAATAAGCTGGATATCACCCCAACGCCGCGTGACCCTTCAATTCGCCTTGATCGCCCGGTCTTTTCCGGCGGCCCACTGGCTGACGATCGCGGTTTCATTTTGCATACGCCGCGCGAAGGTTTTGGCTCCAGCATTTTAATTTCAGACAGCACCATGATCACCACCTCAAAAGATGTGCTGGAAACATTAGGCACGCCTGAGCAGCCAAAAAATGTGCTGGTTGCCCTTGGTTATGCCGCATGGGAACAGGGACAACTGGAAAAAGAGCTGCTGGATAATGCATGGCTGACCATCGAAGCCAATAACGACATTCTGTTCCGCACGCCGATCGCTGAGCGCTGGCGCGAAGCGGCAAAAATGATCGGCATCGATGTCGGACAGCTCGCCACCCACGCAGGTCACGCATAATGGCTAACCGCACCGTCTTCGGTTTTGATTTCGGCACCAAAAGTATCGGTCTGGCGATTGGGCAAGAAGTGACGGGAACCGCCCGTCCACTGACCTCGTTCAAAGCACAGGACGGCACGCCAGACTGGCAGAAAATCGAGAAGTTGCTCAAAGAGTGGCAACCTGACGTGGTGGTGGTAGGCCTGCCGCTGAATATGGACGGCACCGAGCAACCGCTGACTGCCCGTGCACGCAAGTTTGCCAACCGTCTGCATGGCCGTTTCGGTGTGCAGGTTGAGCTGCACGATGAACGCCTGAGCACGGTAGAAGCCCGTGCAGACTTATTCGACCGTGGCGGCTTCCGCGCACTGGACAAAGGCAGCGTTGACGCCGCATCCGCAGTGATCATTCTTGAAAGCTGGTTTGAGAAACAGTGGAGTCAGCCAGCGGCGGAATAAGCAGCCCGGCTTCTATTCGCTGCAAGCGGCTTTGTTCGAACGTTTGCATTCCGGCCCTGGAGCCGGTTTGCAAAATATCAGCCAACTGATGGGTTTTCCCTTCGCGAATTAAATTCCCCACCGCAGGCGTCGACGTCAATACTTCAAACAGCGCCACCCGTTCCCCCTCAATTCCCTGCACCAATTTTTGCGCCACGATACCGCGCAAGCTGCCTGCCAGCTGTGCGCGTACAAAGGCTTTCTCTTCGGCAGGAAATACGTCCACCAGCCGGTCCACCGCTTGCGTCGCGTTTCGGGTATGCAGCGTTGCCAATACCAGATGGCCGGTTTCCGCCGCCGTTAATGCGAGACGAATACTGGGTGCATCTCGCAATTCTCCCAGCAGCAACACGTCAGGATCTTCGCGCAATGCGCCGCGCACAGCATCGATAAACGACCGCGTGTGCCGCCCCAACTCGCGTTGCTGAATCAGGCATTGGTGGCTGTAGTGAATAAACTCAATCGGATCTTCGAGGGTGATAATGTGCCGCGCACGGGTGTGATTGAGATGGTTAATCATCGCTGCCAGCGTGGTGGACTTACCGCTGCCGGTCGCCCCCGTGATTAAGATCAACCCGTCGTCCATTTCCGTCAACGCGGTCAGGACGGGCGGAACACGCAAGTTTTCAAGCTGCGGGGTGGTATCGGGAATGCGGCGCAGCGCGGCTGACAGCCCATGGCGCTGTTTAAAGAAATTCACCCGCATACGCTGGCCGCCCTCCAGCGTGATAGCACAGTCGGCCTGCCCTTCTCGCTGTAACTCTTCCTGCTGCTGTGGTTCGAGCCAGACTTCGCTCAGTTCACGCATCGTTGCAGCGCTGATTTTGGGCGACTCACTCAGCGACTGTAATTCACCTCGCACCCGCAACATCGGCTGATGTCCGGCGCAGAGGTGCAGATCTGAGGCATTTTGCTTTACACTACGCCTCACAAATCCATCGATATCCATTTTTGCAACCTCCTGAGTCACTATGAGCCTTAGTCAGCACCACGCTATTGGGAAGAATTTACAGGATGTCCGTGAGCAAATCGCAGCCGCTGCACAGCGCTGCGAGCGGCCTCTGGAAGAAATTACGCTGCTTGCAGTCAGCAAAACCAAACCTGCGAGTGATGTCGAAAAAGCCATCGCGGCGGGCCAATTAGCCTTCGGTGAAAATTACGTTCAGGAAGGTGTCGAGAAGATTGCCTATTTCGCAGAGCAAAAAACCGCGCTGACATGGCACTTTATCGGCCCGCTGCAATCGAATAAAAGCCGTCTGGTGGCAGAGAACTTTGACTGGTGCCACACGGTGGACCGGCTGAAAATCGCCCAGCGTCTTAACGAGCAACGTCCGGTAACGATGCCGCCGCTGCAAGTGTTGATTCAGGTGAATATCAGCGACGAAGCCAGTAAATCCGGCATTGCGCTCAGTGAAATCGACGCGCTGGCGGCGCAGATTAGCCAGATGCCGCATCTGACGTTGCGCGGCCTGATGGCGATTCCGGCAGCGGAGTCGGATTATCAGCGCCAGTTGGCGGTGTTTAGCCAAATGCGCGTAGCGTTTGACGCCTTGCATCAGGTTTATCCGCAGGTCGATACGCTATCGATGGGCATGACGGATGATATGTCTGCGGCCATCGCCGCTGGCAGTACCATGGTACGTATCGGCACGGCGATATTTGGTGCGCGGGACTACGCTTAGCCCTATTCGTCCCCATATCAAAACCAGTTTCACCTTTTAGCAAGCAGTAGGAGCCCTATGCAACATCGCAAATTGTGTTTTATCGGCGCGGGTAACATGGCGGGTGCCATTATTTCGGGCCTGATCGAAAGTGGCTATCCGGCGAATTTAATCAGCGTCTGCGCCCCTTCCAGCAAGAATCGTGATCCGCTGGCGGCAAAATATGGCGTGAAAAGCAGTGACGACAATATTGGCTGCGCCAAAGAGGCCGACGTAGTGGTGCTGGCCGTCAAACCACAGTTGATGGCAGAGGTATGTAAAACACTGCAAAATGACGTGGATTTCAGCAAGAAACTGGTACTGTCGATTGCCGCTGGCGTGAACGTTGCCCGCTTCTACCAACTGCTTGGCGACAACCTGAATATCGTGCGCATCATGCCAAATACGCCGTCGTTAGTCGGTCAGGGCATGAGCGGATTGTACGCGCCAGAACAGGTCGGCACACAAGACCGTGAGTACACCCGTGCATTGATGGAAGCCGTTGGCAAAGTTTGCTGGGTAGATACCGAAGCGGGCATCAACCACGTGATCGCCGCGGCGGGCAGCGCACCGGCGTACTTTTTCCTGTTTATGGAAGCCATGCAGGCCGAAGCCGAGCGTTTAGGTTTTAGCAGCGAAACGGCGCGTATGCTGGTCGAACAGGCCGCCAGCGGTGCCACAGCACTGGTTGCCGCCAGCCCCGACACGCCCCTGTCACAACTGCGTGAGAATGTGACCTCCAAAGGCGGCACCACCTTCGAAGCACTGAAAGTCTTTACCGAACAAAAAATGCCGGAAATTGTCTCCGAAGCCATGCAAGCCGCTATTCGCCGCGCGCAGGAAATGGAAAAACTGTTCTGATTAAAATACAAAGGGTAACGCATGTTAACGCTGACTTTTCTGGTTAAGACTTTCATTGACCTGTATGTGATGGTTTTACTGTTACGCATCTGGATGCAGTGGGCGCGGACCGACTTCTATAATCCGTTCTCACAGTTTGTGGTCAAAATCACTCAACCGGTGATCAAACCATTACGTCGAATTATTCCGCCGCTGGGGCCGATTGACAGTGCATCGCTGTTACTGGCCTTCCTGCTGATGACCATCAAATTCCCGTTATTTTTGTTAATTCAAAGCGGTGGACTCTCACTGAGCCCTTACAATCTGTTGTTTGGGTTAATTGCACTGGTGAAGTCTGCGGGTTATCTGGTGTTCTGGCTGGTTATCATTCGCTCATTGATGAGTTGGATCAGTCAGGGGCGCGGGCCAATGGACTTTTTACTGATGCAGCTTACCGAGCCGCTGATGTCACCTATTCGCCGCGTTTTGCCAGCGATGGGCGGCATCGACTTCTCGGCCATGGTCATTATTCTGATCCTCTACATGCTAAATTATCTCGGTATGGATATGCTGGGTGAACTTTGGTTCAGCCTATAAATGCTGTCTGCTGGCAGGCTAACGCGCTGGTGTTGCGGCTGATGATTCAGCCCAAAGCCAGCCGCGACAGCCTGGTTGGGTTACATGGCGACGAACTTAAAGTCGCCATTACCGCTCCACCTGTCGATGGCCAGGCCAATGCACATCTGGTGAAATACCTCGCGAAACAGTTTAAAGTCGCCAAAAGTCAGGTCAGTATTGAAAAAGGCGAACTGGGTCGTCATAAACAAGTCCGCATCGACAATCCGCAACAGATACCGACCGAAGTCGCGACGTTGCTCGCAGAATAAAACCTATCAGAATTTAATCAGGACATTCCTCATGCAAAAAGTAGTCTTAGCGACCGGCAACCCCGGTAAAGTGCGCGAACTTGCCCATTTACTGGCGGACTTCGGCCTCGACGTGGTGGCACAAACCGAACTGGGCGTAGAGTCTGCTGAGGAAACCGGTCTGACGTTTATCGAGAACGCGATCCTAAAAGCGCGTCACGCGGCGGCGGTCACCGGCCTGCCCGCCATCGCCGATGACTCGGGTCTGGCAGTGGATGTGCTAGGCGGTGCGCCGGGAATTTACTCCGCGCGTTACGCCGGCGTCGATGCCAGCGATCAGCAAAACCTCGACAAGCTGTTGGTGGCGCTCAAAGACGTTCCCCAAAACCAACGCAGCGCACAATTTCATTGCGTACTGGTGTATCTGCGCCATGCTGAAGATCCAACGCCGATTGTTTGTCACGGCAGTTGGGACGGCGACATTCTGTTTGCCGAAGCCGGAAAAGGTGGCTTTGGCTACGACCCTATTTTCCACGTTCCGGCGCTCGGTAAATCTGCGGCTGAACTCACCCGCGAAGAGAAAAGCGCCGTGTCACACCGTGGGCAAGCTCTGAAATTATTGCTCGATGCCATGAAAGAGAAAATCAACAAGAATGCGTAAGCTACCGCCGCTGAGTCTTTACATCCATATCCCGTGGTGCGTGCAGAAATGCCCGTACTGCGACTTCAATTCACACGCGCTGAAGGGCGAAGTGCCGCATGACGATTATGTCGCGCACGTGCTGGCGGATCTGGATGCTGACCTGCACCTGACCGCAGGCCGCGAGGTGAAGACCATTTTCATCGGCGGCGGCACCCCAAGTTTGCTCAGTGCGACAGCGATGCAAAACCTGCTCGACGGCGTGCGGGCGCGTTTGCCACTGGACGCAAACGCAGAAATCACCATGGAAGCCAATCCGGGCACGGTGGAAGCCGACCGCTTCAGCGCCTATCAGCGCGCCGGTGTGAACCGCATTTCGATTGGTGTACAAAGTTTCAGTGCGCAGAAGCTGGAGCGTCTGGGGCGCATTCATGGCCCCGAGGAAGCCAAACGCGCCGCCCATCTGGCAACCGGCCTCGGTCTGCGCAGTTTTAATCTCGATTTAATGCACGGATTGCCGGACCAGACGCTGGAAGAGGCGCTGGATGATTTACGTCAGGCGATTGCCCTCAATCCGCCGCACTTGTCGTGGTATCAGCTCACCATCGAGCCCAATACGATGTACGCCTCGCGTCCGCCGAAACTGCCTGATGACGATGCGCTGTGGGATATTTTCGAGCAGGGCGACCAGTTGCTGACGGCGGCAGGCTATCAGCAATATGAAACCTCGGCCTACGCCAAACCCGGCTACCAGTGCCAGCACAATCTGAATTACTGGCGCTTTGGAGATTATCTGGGCATCGGCTGTGGTGCACACGGCAAGCTGACTCAGCCCGACGGACAGATTCTGCGCACGGTGAAAACCAAACATCCGCGCGGCTATATGCAGGGCCGTTACATGGACAAGCAGCATCAGGTGGAAAGTGCAGAACTGCCGTTTGAGTTCTTCATGAACCGCTTCCGCCTGTTGGAGGCCGCACCGCGTGATGAATTTTCGATTTACACCGGTTTAGATGAAGCGACGATCCGCCCGCAGCTCGACGACGCCATCGCTCAACATTATCTGGTGGAAACTGAGTCACACTGGCAAATCACTGAACACGGCAAGCTCTTCCTGAACTCGTTGCTGGAACTGTTTTTGGACGAGTAGACGTTAATTAAATGTAACCAAAAACGATCTGCCACTAACAATCAAATAACATTCATCTCCTGTCAGTACTCTGAGGGCAAGCAGTAGACAAACTGCGCCCGAACGATAAAACGACAGGAGCTGTCATGAAAGTTTCGTTATTCAGCCGCTACACCTGCTTTACGCTCTGTTTGCTCATCACCCTCGCAAGTCTTTTTTATCTTTCCCGTCTCGAAGGCATGTGGATTGTCACCCTGGTTTTCGGTGCACTGAGCCTGCTCGGCTGCTGGGACGTTATCCAAAAACGCCATTCGATTTGCCGCAACTATCCGGTGATTGGCCGTCTGCGTTTTCTGATTGAGTTTGTGCGTCCCGAGCTGCGTCAATATTTGCTGGAAGAGGATAACGAAGAGATCCCGTTCTCGCGCACGCAACGCACGCTGGTTTACCGACGCGCCAAAAATGAGATGGGTGAAAAGCCTTTCGGCACCTTGCTGGATGTGTATAAAACCGGTTATGAGTGCATCGGTCATTCGATGCAGCCGGTGGCGGTGTCTGATCCGGAAAGTTTCCGCGTTGACATCGGCGGGCCAGATTGCCGCCAGCCTTATTCGGCATCGATTTTTAATATCTCCGCCATGAGTTTCGGCGCGCTGTCTGCCAACGCCATTCGCGCACTGAACAAAGGGGCGGCGATGGGCAATTTCTACCATGACACCGGCGAAGGCAGTATCAGCCGCTATCACCGTGAGCATGATGGCGATTTAGTGTGGGAGTTGGGTAGCGGCTATTTTGGCTGCCGTACTGAAAATGGCGATTTTGATCCGATCCAGTTTGCCCGTCAGGCCAAAAGCTCGCAGGTAAAAATGATCGAGATAAAACTCAGTCAGGGCGCGAAACCCGGCCATGGCGGTATTTTACCCGGCAAGAAAGTGGATGCGGAAATCGCCGCCACCCGCGGCGTAGCGCAAGGGGTTGACTGCATTTCCCCTGCGTCGCACAGCGCGTTTACCACCCCACGCGAAATGATGCATTTCATTGCCAAACTGCGTGAGCTGTCGGGCGGCAAGCCGGTTGGGTTTAAATTGTGTATTGGTCATCCGTGGGAATTCGTCGCGATCGCTAAAGCGATGCTGGAGACCAATATCCTGCCCGATTTTATCGTGGTGGATGGTAAAGAGGGCGGAACCGGCGCCGCGCCGCTGGAGTTGTCGAACTATATGGGCATGCCGCTGCGCGAAGGGTTGCTGTTTGTGCATAACACGCTGACCGGCTGCAATCTGCGGAGCAAGATTAAGATTGGCGCGAGCGGTAAGATGATCAGCGCCTTTGATATCGCCAGCGTCATGGCGCTGGGGGCTGACTGGGTCAACTCGGCACGCGGCTTTATGTTCGCCGTGGGCTGTATTCAGTCACAAAGCTGCCACACCAACCGCTGTCCGACCGGAGTCGCCACGCAAGATAATCTGCGGCAGAAAGCACTGGTTGTCCCCGACAAAGCGGAGCGCGTGTTCCACTTCCATCAGAATACGGTCAAGGCGCTGGCTGAAATGCTGGCCGCCGCGGGCGTGAGTCGCCCTGAGCAATTGACGTCACACCATATGTTGCGCCGCATTACCTCGACCGAGATTAAAGTGTATGCCGATATTTATTACTATCTTGAACCGGGCGCATTGCTGAAAGATAAAATAGACAGCGACTTCTACAGCCGCATGTGGCGAATGGCAACGCCATCGAGTTTTGATGCGCAGCTGATTGCACTGGCGAGTTAAACATAGCGGGCGCCATCAGTGGCGCCCGTTTATACGAGGAGAATTACTGAATATCCGCCAGCAATTTTTTATGCTGAGTCTCGAGCGCCGTCGCACGCTTACAGACGTCATCACCGAAGGTTTTGAACTCCTGCTCCTGCTTGCTCCACTCGTTCTGTACCGCCTGTTGCAGGCCGCCCAGATTGCCCATCACCGCTTGTAGCGGGTTACCGCCACTGGTCGCTTGCTTAACACCCATTTCGTTCAGGCTGTCTTGCATCACGCCGCCCATGCTCTGTTCCAGAATACGACGACCGTCTTCTTTCACCTGATCAATCGCCTTGTAGTGGAACGTCAGGCCATCGTTACGGTGTTCAATGATACGATTCATCTGCTGTTTAAGCTGGGTGTTAAGCGTCGTCAGACGGTTGCGCACGTTACTGTCGGTGCCCAACTGTTGGACGATCACTTTGTCCATCGCCACGCGGCCTTTTTCCAGATGCGCGGTGGCGCCCTGATCAATCCACGGCAGGTCGCGGCGTAACGCGGCCTGATAATCAATCGCTTCCTGACGCTGTTTCGCTCCCAATGTCACGACTTTGCCGTTGTTGGTCACGTCGCCATTGGGGGTGATCAGCAAGTTCCCGCTTTGGCCCACCACCTGAACGGTTTGCGGATTGATCACCACATCATCTTTCGGATTCACACTGCATTGATAATCCGCTTGTGCACTCCATGCGGTCATTGCCAGAAGCGCCGCGAGGCCCAATTTAGATCCCGTTTTAAAATCCATGCTTTCTCCCCTCCTACAGCAAATCATTAAAAGATCGAACGGCCAATTCGTTGCGCCAGTTTCTCTAAGGCAGCGGTTCCGGCCAAAGAGTTCCCTGCGGCGTCAAGTTCTGGTGACCACACCGCAATACACATCTCGCCTGGGACGATGGCAATGATGCCGCCGCCAACGCCAGATTTGCCCGGCATACCGACGCGATAAGCGAATTCACCGGCACCGTCGTACATGCCGCTGGTGACCATCAGCGCATTGATTTGCCGCGCCTGACGGGCGTCGATCAGCGGTTCATCACTGCCCAAGGGCACGCCTTTGTTCGCCAGATACGCGAAGGTGCGCGCCAGCTCGACACAACTCATACGCAGCGCGCAATAATGAAAATAGGTGTGAAGTACGGTGATGACGTCGTTTTCGAAATTACCGAACGATTTCATTAAGTACGCAATCGCCGCGTTACGGTCTGAATTGTCGAACTCAGAGCGCGCTACGTCCCGATCGTAGTTGATATCTGGCTGTCCGGCCAATTGGCGCACCACTTCCAGCATCCTTTGCTTGGGCGCGGCCAGACGCGTTTGCAGCAAATCACATACCACCAGCGCGCCAGGGTTGATAAACGGATTGCGCGGTTTGCCCTGTTCCAGCTCAAGCTGAACCAGTGAATTGAACGGCTGACCTGAGGGTTCTTTGCCGACGCGCTGCCAGATTTCATCTTCCTCATAACGGGTTAGCGCCAGCGTCAGGCTGAGGACTTTGGAAATCGACTGAATGGAAAAACGTTCTTCGGCATCGCCGGCACTGAAGGTTTCGCCGGACGTGGTGCATACCGCAATGCCCAAATTGTCAGGATTAACATCAGCCAGCGCGGGAATGTAATTCGCCACTTTGCCACGGCCAATCAGCGGACGAACTTGCGCCAGAATATCTTCCAATAAACGGTTATCTAATTCGGTTGCCAACGTCTCGACTCCAGATGTGACAAAGGTGCCACAAAGGCACCTTTAGATTATTCAGCGATCAACCTGACAAAACGGGATCAGTCCCACCAGATATCGAATAACTCTGAGGTTTCTACTTCTTCCATCTTATGGTCTTCCAACCATTTGGTCACCTGTGCGCGGTGCTCGTCGGTGCAGTGACCGATTTCCTGCAGGCAGATTAAGCCTTCCCATTGCAGGTAGCCGCTGCCATCAAAGGCCAGCTTGTTTGGCTCGATAACACCCTCGATGAACGCATCAAGCTGCTCGTCGATCGTTTCAACCGGGGTGCCTTCCGGGAAACGCCATTTTACCGAGAAGCCCAGTTCCTGGAACTCGGCAATGTGTAACTTTTTACGTAAACGACGACTACGATTCGTGGCCATTATTGCTTCCTCTCAAACATCAGATCCCATACGCCGTGGCCTAAACGTTGGCCACGCATTTCGAACTTGGTTACCGGGCGCGACTCGGGGCGCGGAACATAGTTGTTGTCTTGCGACAGATTTTGCCAGTCTTCAAGGCTGGTCATCACCTCAAGCATATGTTCGGCATAAGGTTCCCAGTCGGTCGCCATGTGGAACACACCGCCTACTTTCAGTTTACTGCGCAGTAGTTCAACGAACACTGGCTGTACGATGCGGCGCTTATTATGACGCGCTTTGTGCCACGGGTCAGGAAAGAATAGTTGCACCATGTCCAGGGAGCCATCGGGGATCATGGTTTCCAGCACTTCTACCGCATCGTGACACATCACACGCAGGTTATTGACGCCCTCTTCTTGCGCGGTCATCAGACAGGCGCCGACACCCGGTGAGTGCACTTCAATACCGATAAAGTTCTGCTCTGGATTTTGCTGCGCCATGGTGACCAGCGACGTGCCCATACCAAAACCGATTTCCAACACCGTTGGCGCCGCGCGGCCAAACAGGGAAGCGATATCCAGAGGTTCAGCCTGATATTCAACGCCCATTACCGGCCAGAGTGTGTCGAGCGCGTGTTGCTGGCCTTTGGTCAAGCGGCCCTGACGGCGGACAAAACTGCGAATACGGCGCATGGCGCGACCGTTCTCATCGAACTCCGGTGAAATGACGTCGTTTTTCATAGGGCTTTCACTCTATTGGGCAGTGCTGGCGTCAGCATTGCGCGGTTGGGCAGTAGCGGTTAGGCAACAAATTCAGGAATGGCGCATTATCCAAACCTAGGTCCGATTAGCAAGTGTTGCCGAGAGAAACAGGTCGGAAACTTCCGGTTTACACCTTTGGGCGACTGTGATGTGATCCCGCCCTGTCTTTTACCCTGCCGGATTTGTCACTCATTTATGATACAGAACTTCGCACCACGGGTGCTGGAGTGGTACCAGCGCTATGGCCGTAAAACCTTGCCGTGGCAGCTCGAAAAAACGCCTTACAAAGTATGGCTGTCGGAAGTGATGTTGCAACAAACACAGGTTGCGACCGTCATTCCTTATTTTGAGCGCTTTATGGCGCGTTTTCCGACCGTCAATGATTTAGCCAGCGCGCCGCAGGATGAAGTGCTGCATCTGTGGACCGGTCTGGGCTATTACGCCCGTGCGCGCAATTTGCATAAAGCAGCGCAGACCATTGCCGCCGAACATCAGGGCGTATTCCCGACAGATTTTGACGCGGTGAACGCCTTACCGGGCATCGGCCGTTCCACGGCGGGCGCGGTACTGTCGCTGTCATTGGGTCAGCATCACCCCATTCTCGACGGGAACGTCAAACGCGTGCTGTCGCGCTATTGCGCGGTAGAGGGCTGGCCTGGCGAGAAGCGAGTCGAAAATCGCCTGTGGCAGATTGCCGAAGAGGTGACCCCAGCAAAAGGCGTCGAGCAGTTTAACCAGGCGATGATGGATTTGGGCGCGATGATTTGCACTCGCAGCAAGCCTAAATGCGATCTGTGCCCGCTCAATCAAGGCTGTGAGGCTTACGCTCACAACAGCTGGGCGAAATATCCGGGCAAAAAGCCGAAGAAAACCCTGCCCGAAAAAACCGCGTTTATGCTGATGATCCAGCATGGCGACGGCGTTTGGCTCGAACAGCGCCCACCGGTCGGCCTATGGGGCGGCTTGTTCTGCTTCCCGCAGTTTTCCAGTGAAGAAGAGTTGGAAAATGGCCTGCAAAAATACGGTGTTACCGTTAATCAGTTGCAACAGCAGGTGGCTTTTCGTCACACTTTCAGCCATTTCCATCTGGATATTGTTCCAATGTGGTTAAATCTGCGCTCAGCGCCGGGTTGCATGGATGATGCAGCGGGTCTCTGGTATAACTTAGCGCAACCACAATCCGTCGGGTTGGCTGCTCCGGTTGAACGTTTATTAACTCAACTGGCAAAAGCACCGCCCCACAGCACGATCGATAAGGAATCAGCATGAGCAGAACCATTTTTTGCACGTTCTTAAAACACGATGCCGAAGGTCAGGACTTCCAGCTTTATCCCGGTGAGCTGGGCAAACGCATTTTCAATGAGATCTCTAAAGAAGCGTGGGCCAAATGGATGAGCAAGCAGACCATGCTGATCAACGAGAAAAAACTCAGCATGATGAATCCTGAAGACCGCAAACTGCTGGAACAGGAGATGGTGAATTTCCTGTTTGAAGGTCAGGACGTGCATATCGAAGGCTATACGCCGCCGTCAAAATAACTGCCGCCATAAAGCGTTAGTGCAGACGAACCGGTCAGGCCGTTGTTAATTCACATGGCGGCCAGACAACTTTCATCACGATACGGTTTTGAAGATGAAGAAAATTTTAGCGCTGTTGGTCATTGCCCCGCTGCTGGTCTCCTGTTCCGGCAGCAAGAAAGACTCGTTCAATGAAGCTTATGTGAAGGACACCAACGGCTTCGATATTTTGATGGGCCAATTTGCTCACAATATCGAGAACATTTGGGGGCTGAATGAAGTCCTTATCGCCGGTCCGAAAGACTACGTAAAATACAGCGATCAATATTACACCCGTAGCCACATCAATTTTGATGCGGGTACCATTACGATTGAAACCATCGCCGGCACCAATCCAACGGCCAACCTGCGTCAAGCCATCATCAGTACTTTGCTGATTGGTGAAGATCCGGGCAACGTTGACCTCTATTCCGATGCCAACGACATCCAGATCAGTAAAGAGCCGATGCTCTACGGACAGGTGTTAGATAACACCGGTCAGCTGATTCGCTGGCAGGGCCGGGCCGCCAACTTTGCCGATTATCTGGTCCAGAACAAATTGCAGCGCCGCCAGTCGGGACTGCATATCATTTATTCCGTCACTATTCAGATGGTGCCAAACCACCTGAACCAACGTGCGCATAAATATCTGCCAATGGTGCGTGAAGCCTCTGCCAAGTACGGCGTTGATCAATCGCTGATCCTGGCGATCATGCAGACAGAGTCAGCCTTTAACCCGTATGCGGTCAGTCATGCCGACGCCCTGGGCCTGATGCAGGTAGTCCAGCACTCCGCAGGCGTTGACGTGTTTAAATCGGAAGGCAAATGGGGCAAACCAAGCCGCAGCTACCTGTTTGATCCGCAAAACAACATCAACACCGGTACCGCGTATTTGGCGATGTTGCAGAACGTTTATCTCGGCAATATCAGCAACCCAACGTCGAAACGTTATGCGGTGATCACCGCTTATAACGGCGGTGCGGGCAGCGTACTGCGCGTCTTCTCCAGCGATAAAAACCGTGCGTTTAGCATCATCAACAGCATGGCGCCAGGGGATGTTTACACCACGCTGACCACCAAACATCCGTCCGGTGAGTCACGTCGTTATCTGTATAAAGTGAACACCACGCAGAAAAGCTATCGCCGCGTCGATTAAGCGCTAAAGCCGAGTATGCAAAACGAAAATGGAGACCCAAGGGCCTCCATTTTTTTATCATGCCACCGTGAAAATCGCTTTATTGGGCAATCATATACCCCATGATGCGTTTCCAGCCGACCGGTTTTTTCTCGATGTACACGCCCTGCAATTCAGGCGAGAAGCCCGGCAGCAGGTTGATGCCCTCTTCCAGCGCCATAAAGTAACGCTGAACCGCTCCGCCCCACACTTCGCCAGGCACCACGCACAATACGCCCGGTGGGTAAGGCAACGCGCCTTCGGCCGCGGTGCGCCCTTCGGCGTCGCCAATCGCCACCAGCTCCACGTTGTCGCGAATAAATTCGCTGTGAGCGTCCTGCGCGTTCATCACCACTTTCGGGAATCCGGCTTCGCGGAACATCTCTTTTTGCAGCTCTTTGACGTCGAAACTGACATACAGGTTATGCATCTCCTGACAGAGCTGGCGGATGGTGTAATCGCGATAGCGCTCTTCGTTTTTACGATACACCGTCGGCAACACTTCGCTGAGCAGCGCATCTTCTTCGATATAGTGCTCAAAGCGGGCGATCTCATCGACTAAAAGCTGCATCTTGGACGGTGTTTCGGCGGGCGTCAGCAGGAACAGGATCGAGTTAAGATCGCACTTCTCCGGTACGATACCGTTCTCACGCAGGTAGTTAGCCAGAATAGTGGCCGGGATGCCGAACTCGGTGTATTTACCGCTGTTAGCGTCAATTCCCGGCGTCGTCAGCAACAGTTTGCACGGATCGACGAAATACTGTTTGTCGGCATAACCGTCAAAGGCGTGCCAGCGCTCGCCCGGCACAAAGTCAAAGAAACGTACGTCATTCGCCATCTGTTCGGTTTCATGGTGCTGCCACGGCTTGCCGTCAACCATCGGCGGTACAAAGGGCAGGATCATCGAACATTGGTCGAGCAGCATTTTGCGCGTCTCGATCCCAAGCTTCACGCATTCCATCCACATATGTTTGCCGCTGCCGCCCGCGTGAATCCGCGCATTGACGTCCAGCGCAGCGAACAGCGGATAAAACGGGCTAGTCGACGCGTGCATCATGAACGCATTATTGAGCTTTTTATGGCTGCAATGACGTTTCTGACCTTTGATATGGTTGTCTTTTTTGTGGATCTGCGACGTTTGCGAGAAGCCAGCCTGCTGTTTGTGAACCGACTGAGTCACGATAATCCCCGGGTCGTTTTCATTGAGCTCCAGCAGCAACGGCGAGCACTGTTCCATCATCGGTATAAACTGCTCGTAGCCGACCCACGCGGAGTCAAACAAGATGTAATCACACAGGTGACCGATTTTATCCACCACCTGACGGGCGTTGTAAATCGTGCCGTCGTAGGTGCCGAGCTGGATGATCGCCAGGCGGAACGGACGCGGCTCATTGGCGCGCGCCGGTGCCACAGCCTTAATTTGCTTGCGTAAGTAACCCTCGTCAAAACAGGACGCATCAATGCCACCGATAAAGCCAAACGGATTACGCGCGGTTTCCAGATACACCGGCGTCGCGCCTGCCTGTAACAACGCGCCGTGGTGGTTAGATTTATGATTGTTACGGTCAAACAGCACCAGGTCATCGCGGGTTAGCAACGCGTTGGTCACCACTTTATTGGCCGCCGAGGTGCCGTTGAGCACAAAATAGGTTTTATCCGCACTGAACACTTTCGCCGCGTATTTTTGCGCGTCTTTGGCCGAACCTTCGTGGATCAGTAAATCGCCCAGTTTGACGTCGGCATTGCACATGTCAGAGCGAAAGATATTCGGCCCGAAGAAATCATAAAACTGACGTCCCGCCGGATGACGACGGAAAAACTCGCCGCCCTGATGCCCCGGGCACGCAAAGGTCGAGTTTTCCATTTCGACATACTTTTTCAGCGTGTCGAAAAACGGCGGGAACAGCGCTTCTTCATACGCCTGCGCCGCCGCTTCAATTTGCGCCGCATAAAACGCCTGATTGGCGTCAGATAGCGTGATCACGCCTTTGAGCGTGGATAAATACTCGGGGGAAACCTGCTCTGTGCCCTGCACTGCAACAAACGCCGGAATACCAAAGCCACGTGCCGCTATCTCTGCAAGCCGGCCACTGTTCAACTCTCCAACGGAGATAATAATGGCGGCCACATCGGCGTAATCAGCACGACGCAGATCAACCACCACACGGTGCGACTCAAGATAGGGGGCCACGGAGGCGCTTGCTGCAAGTTTTAAAAGTTTCATTCAGACTCTCAAACGATTAAGTAAGAGGGTGTGCCAACTGGCACGGCAATGGGAAGGTGTGTACGTTGAAAGCGCGCGCAGACCCAGCCCGGCAAAGTGACGTTGGCGTGAGCGTGATGTCGAGCGAGCTTGTGAAATGCCAGCAGGCAAACAGATTACGGTTCGAGGGTCAGGCTCAGCCACGTCTGCTAAACATCAGTAAAATCAGAGCGCACTCTGTTTTTAGTCATGTTTAGCCACGAGCAAGGTAGCCTTACCGCATGAAAGGGGCTTCAAAAAGAGAAAAACAGGAAAAACGGCGTACATAACGCCCGGAGGAGTTCATCAGCGAGTTTTTACGCTTATAACCAGCGTGATGTGATAAACCGTTCATGCCGCAACCCTCTTGAGCTGTCGCGAGAAAATGGAAAATTCTTAGCCTTAAAAACGCCGCAATAATGTCACCATTACCTATTCGATTCAAGCGCGAAAAGTCCTCAATTTCCTCTCAAAATGCAACATTTTTAACCCGTTCATTTGACTGGAAATCCTGACGAGTTTCGCCGTCATAAAAACGCCGCAATACGTCCCGCTGTCCCGTATTGCGTTAAAAAACACCATTCGCATGGTCAGGACGACGCTTCGATAAAAAAGCCATTGACGCCTGCGGGCCAATACGGTTTAATGCGCCGCGTTGCCCGGATAGCTCAGTCGGTAGAGCAAGGGATTGAAAATCCCTGTGTCCTTGGTTCGATTCCGAGTCCGGGCACCATCTTCAGAGCCTGTTCGTTAAGAGCTGACACTCTTAACGGGCATGACAGATACCCGAATCATCATCGTGCAAGTAGACCAAAACTACTTCACCTTGGTTGAACATACGGGACTAAGAAACCGGAGAGTGTTCTCGCACTCTCCGGCTTTCTCATGTCCGTCCGATAAGAATCATTACAGTTTACTCCCATGTGTGTCAATATTCTGTAAAGGAAAGCAGCACTTTATTGCTTCCAACCACTTAGAATTGCTTAAGATTTCACTTAAGCGGCAAAATTCTCGTCCAATGCCAGCCTTAAACTATCGATATTCCCCTCAACATACTCAAGCGTGACGGCAACACTTGAATGCCCCAACAGTGTTTGCACCACCTTCAGATTTCGGTCCGGGGATTTCATCATCTCAGTCGCTATTGTATGTCTGAAGCGATGCGGGCTTATGGTGCAACGACATTCTGCAGACAATCGACGAAAAAATGCCCTAAGAGGCGGGTAATCCATCGTCTCGATAGCCCCATTCTTCCTGCCATCAAAATGACTTACATTGAATAACTGGTCGTCTCCCGTTAGTCCCCGCTCAATTGCCGCAGCGACCAGACGCTCGAATCTGGGGCGTAATATCCGAGCGATAGGAACACGATGTTCTCTATGGTTTTTGGAAGCCTCTGAGCGTAGTTTTATCCATGCCTCATCTAGGTTTACATCATTAAGACGAATATGAAGCAACTGATTCTGCCTCATACCGGTGTAACGCAGGGTATCAACCACCGTCAGCCAGAACCAGGCTGGGCGAAGGGCACACCGCGCCTTTTCAATAATGCCGAGATATTCATCCCTCTCTCTTGCCTCCATGAGCAGATAAATTTTTTTTATTTCGGTTTCCGACAATGTTTTCTTACGTTTAACATCGGGTCTGGCGATAACACCGTTGAATGGGTTATCTGTATGCTCAGTAAATTTATGGGAAAGCGCGTGATTATAAAGAGCCCGCATATGCGCCACTTTATTGTTCCATGTTATTGAAGACAGGCTTTGCTCTTTCAAAACATAACGTCGCCAGTTCAATACGGTAACACGGGTAACATTCCCGGGTAGTATTTCTTCCCCGGTATAGCGTTTGAATGAGTTAACGACTTTTCGATAACTCCACTCTGTTGCCGGCCTTAGTGACTTACTGAAAAAATAATCCTGAAGAATATCTTCATAACTGATCGAATTCATTTATGACTTCCTTGCGTTAAAATAGCAAACATCACTATTTATTAGGTGACAGCCATGGGCTGTCGGGAGGCATTGCCCCTTGAGTAAATATAAGAGTAATGGGAAGCATGTAGCCGGATATTTTAGAATATCGACCATCCCTACTTTCACTTTCATATTTCCGGTAAATATAAATGCCTTTACCATTCCTTGAAAAATGGAGATTCAGTGACTCAAAACTTTTTTGGATTTCATCCTTCTCCCCTGCTCCTTTATTTTTTTCCGTTATATAACGGAAAAAACACTCTGGTGATTTAACAAATACATATTGGGTCATTACATGTATAAGGCTTTCAGCAGTATTAACGGTTAATTCCCCCCTGACTATCGCGGGAACTAACCAATTCCAAAATGATTCACCTGCAGTATCCACTGAATTATCACTCGCCCCATGCTCTGTAAATGACTCAGGGCGACTCCCGATCTCGCTGGGATTCGCTGATAAATTATCGAGTAACGGAGGAGCTTCGATTTTTACTCCTGAGAATTTGTCCAGCAGGCTCAACAGTTCGACAGGAGACGGTTCCACCGCGGCTTCAACAAACTCTTTATCTGCGTCTGGCAATTCCTGGTCGATGGCAGAAACCATTGACATGACTGCCACGCCGCTGTCTTTTGTTAGGGCAGAATTATAACTATCAGGAACTATTTCAAAAGGAACTGAACTTACGATGTGCTGGCTATGTTCGGCCGGTCCTACATCGTCACGCTGACGTATAGCAGCCTCATTATTTACTTTCACAAGTTCTGTTTGATGGAGAAAATCGGAATTAATTTGCGTTACTTGAGCAATATTAGGCGTTTTATTTAATACAGAAGGTTGAAGCCCGAATTTCTGTCTGGCTTCGCTGACGGCTGCATGGAGGATATCTCCGTGAGCTTTGTTACCTGACAGGTATACGTTGAGATTTTTAACAATATGAGGCCAGCGAGAAAGCCAGGCTAGCCCCTCCTCAGGAAGTAGCCTGTAAGAAAGCATTGCCGAATGCTCTATCGCGCCGTCGGTATTCTGACTAAATCTAACCCGCCATGATGCAGAAGGAATGGTAAGGCCGGAATGCCAGCGCGTACCGTCCTCATAAAAAGTCATCATCCCATTCAGTGCAACTAAATCGTGCAAAAGCGCCGCGTAGAAAATAGCCGTCGTCCAAGCTGAAGATTGTGCAGCCTGCTCTTCTGGTGCAGCGCCGGGAGGAAGCATCCATCCCCTAGATAGCCTTACCGCGCAAACGGCAATATCAAGTGCCTCATCAATTAATCCCCCTTCCCGAGCATACTGCCCATTCTGAGAGGCCGGTAAATGCTGTACACGTAATGCTAATGCCTTAACCGGTGCCAGCCAAAGCGCTTCATACACAGTGCGAGAAAATGGACTATTTTCCCACAGTTGCTGCAAGGCTCGCTTACGATCTCCCAAACAGAGAAGCTCATCAGCAGTAAGTGGGATAAAAAAACCCTTCGCGGCTGGCAGCTTTTTTATATGAGCAATCGTCGAAGCACTTTCATTGGTCGAGTTAAATTTTCCAGAAAACCACTTTAGCATTGAAGCACCCGTTACCTTTTAACGTATGGAATGGTGCATTACGCTATCCATTACCATCTGACTGGCAAGCGGTAACTCTATTTACACTCCCTAGACAAATCTCTTGACCTTATTATTAAATTCGGCTGAAGAGTTTCTTAAAGAAGCCTTATTTATATTGTGCGTGAATAGGATTTTCACCGAGCAGGATCAATAAAAATGAACATACAGAAAGGACCGGTGCTGATGACCTGTTGCTGGGCCGCTATTTCATTACTTATCGCCGCTGTTATGACATCAATTAACTCTACGCTTTATATGCAACAAACGGCGGTAATTTTCTTTTTGGCCCCTCTATCCCTCAAACCTACCTATCGCCTGATATGTCGAATCAAGACGGCTACGTTTGTTGTACACAAAAAGAAACGGCAATCGTTGCACTTGAATCCGTTTTTGAGCACGGGAAAGCCTGGCGTTAAGGACATAAATCAATACTGGCGCTCGCTCATTACGACAGCGACGTTGGCGCTTTCAAGCTCTGACAAGAGCTTGTGTTTGTCTTCACACCTCTTGTCTCCAGGTCGTATGGCAAAACTACAACGCCACTTTCCTACAGATAAATACCTTTTCCGGGCCATTGAACGGCCTATCCCCAAACTTGAGCAAATTGGTCTTCAGATTGATACTTTCTTGAGGGAGTGGCGCTGGTTCACACCAGCAAAATTGGGAGGCATAGTTATCATGCGCAGAAAAAAACATCACCTAAATGGCAAGAGGCCATAACGACTATGCTTTCCTGGAAGCTAATGAAAGCCACAGAACGTGCCTGCAGAAATGTCTGTGAGGGGGAAGAAGTGGCCTCTCACTATAATGAAAGATTGAGCAGTTTTAACCGCCTTAGGCTTTGGACTGAGGGGTTTATAGCCGGTTGGCTACAGGATGAGGACTGCAGACTAATGTCAGAGCGATTGAGGTTTAGAAAGATAATCTCTTGGTTAAGACGAAAACTGCGGTGAGCACTTCCATTACTGCATATTAATTTTTAAATTTGCCTACACAATTTCCCGTTCAATCTTTTTTTCAAAGTATTCATGCTGACTACATAAGCAGTATCGATCTGAACGATCGAAATTGTCCGTTATACATATTTGCGACTGACGGGTAATGTAGTCACATCGAATACGCAAATATAAAAGCACCTAAAATCAGTTCGTTAGCATCATTATTATTTTGCGGCACCAGGGAAAACCATGAATCTTAGTGTAACGTCAATACTCTCGCGCCTGGCTCTTGAGCAAGATGACAAACTCGCCAAACTTTTGAGCGCGGCAGTATCAGAGAGTAAGAAATCTGGCGACCCGCTCGCGGTTCGTTTCAAACCCGGAGTTCGTGATTTCATTACGTTAATGTCATCTAAGCTGGGCATATCGGCATCAGAATTTATTAATATTTTAATTGAAGGAGTCATTCGAGAAACGCTATCCCCATATCAGGTTCAGGCAACACACGTGATGGAGCGATTCCAGCTGATTATGGATGCACACGATCTGAAGATAACTGACATTGCTGCATTATTGTCACCGTGGAACATCGGCCTAAGCGTTTTAGAAAACCGCGAAAGGACAATGGATTATCTTTCAGGACCATTGTTATCTAAAATTGCTGATTGGTTTTGTGTATATGAGGGATGGTTAAAAGGTGAGATCACCTCTCCAGTTGACTATAGATATATGCCAACCGGCTGGCTCAACGTTGAGATGGTTTTGAATGAGAAAATATTAATTACGATACCGGCATCAACATCGGCAGTTAAAGTCATTCTATTTCGAGATGACCTTTGCCCACCAATTGATATGATGAGTGCTGAGACCACTGTCGGTGTCAGCGTGTTAATTAATAAGGAAGTTAACGGTATAAAATTCACTTCCATGAATTATCTTGGAGAGCACAACTTACAAGATACCAAAAGCCACTCAGTTAAAAATTTCATCCAATTTTGTTATCAGCAAGAAATGGAAGGAAAAATCCATTTAATGACGCGCGTTGTCAGTTCATCATTACACGCTGCATTAACACAAGGCAAAGTACTTCCGAGAATGACGATGAATAAATTACTTGCATCGCAAAAATGGCAGACTGAAGAGTTAGCCATTATTTTTTAAGAAAAGGGGATAGAATAGAAAAAACTCATAATAATACTCATTCAAACGAAATTTTATTATTGATGCTCCAGCATCAGGGAATTCTTTTACCTAAAAACGCTCCACTTACTATGGAATAATAAAAATCATGAAGCCTTTAACAATAACTCGTAGTCTTTTTCTGGTCGGTATTACTGCTACCATTCCCACAGTTCATGCAGCGGGAACATGGGTCGAAGCACGTAATGACGCAATGGGAGGCACCGGCGTTGCCTCTTCTAAATATGGTTCTGCACCGCTGGTAAACCCAGCATTGCTTTCAAAATCAGCGAACTCTGATGATGTCAGCATTATCCTTCCAGGAATAGGTGCTCGTGTTAGCGACCCGGATAACCTTAAAGACGGCTTCGACAACGTTAAAAATTCCTGGGATAAATTTGAAGCCTCAAGTGGCACTGGAGACTCCACTGGTTCGGCATCTGAACTAAAGCAATCATTGCAGGACGTATCTGGCCACAGTGGCCGCGCGGAAGCTGGCGTATCGGCCGTTATCGCTGTGCCCGGTGACACACTTCCCTTTGCACTTGTTGTAAAGGGTTGGGGACAGGCCAAGGCTAGTGCAGTGGTCACTGATAACGATCTTGCTTATCTTGATGCCGCAGGCGCTGGTCTGGTTCATCCAGACCAAGATGGGTTAAACCATCTTACTTCCCGGGCGGAAGGCGTAGCTGCGCTGGTGAGTGAGTACGGTCTGGCAATGGCGCATCCATTTAAAATTGGCGATACCCCTGTGTCAGTGGGGATCACGCCCAAACTTCAGCGCGTAGATACGTGGAATTACAGTGCTGCTATCAATAATTACAGCACTTCTGACTTCCACAGTGGCGACTGGAAACGTTCAGAAAATGGCGCCAACGTTGACCTTGGTTTTTCTGCTGATCTGACTCCCGAGTGGACAGTAGGACTGGTTGCACAAAACCTAGTATCTCGCAGTGTCGATACCAAAGAAGTTAATGGCCAGAAGGATAGTTTCAAAATCAGACCACAATCTACTGCGGGAACGGCATGGAGCAATGGCGTTGTGACCTTTGCCGCGGATGTTGATTTAACACCAGCAAGCGGTTTCGCATCTGATGAAAAAAGCCAGTATGCCGGTGTAGGCGCTGAGATTAATGCCTGGTCATGGGCGCAACTTCGCGCCGGCTACCGCGCTGATATGCGCAATAGTGAAAACAATACATTCACAGCTGGTATCGGTATCTCCCCGTTTGATGTCGTGCACCTTGACCTGACAGGCTTGGCCGGCACCGATCGTACATATGGCGCTGTCGCACAGCTCTCTGTCACCTTCTAAGTTATGCAGGGCATGCTATCCATGCCCTGCCCTCCTGTACGAGAGATAATGATATGAAATTACATCAAATTCATCTTGGCCGTAAAAGCTGGGTGCTTTCTCTCAGCCTGCTCATCAGTGTATTTTTGAGCGGTTGTAGCAACAGCGATATCCAAAACGTTCAACAACAATTAAGCCAGTTCGGCCTTGCCAAACCCGTAGACAAACCTGCAGATAAAGAAACGCCAAAAGCATGGGGGGAAGTGAATTTTACCCATTTAGTACCGGTAGATATCGATACAGCCGCTGCCAGACTCAAGCGCTATTACAATTTCACATCGGATAGTGAAATTGTCGCAGCTCGCAATGGTGGTAAGGGTAATGCAGGGTGGGTTGCCAGTGCGATGGCAGAGGGTACGGAATGGGATGCGCAGCCAGGGGCCCATTACCGAATGAGCCGCAACTGGGCAGTTAAAGATCGATTAATTTTGGAGTTAACTCGATCTGGAAATCATACTATAATTAGTGGCATTTATCGCTCGCAAGATGAAAAGCATCTTGAGGTTAACTGGACGAAAAACTTAATAAACCAAGTTCAGCTTGTTGCCCTAAATAACCAAGAGAAATAGTAGACCAAGCTGAAAAAAGGGATGTTTTGACTCTATATGAAATTAAAACCAAAATCGGAAAACGGATAATACACATGGATATAGGTAAAGAACTTGCAAAAGTTGGTGAAAGAGCACCAATGTTAAGCGAACGGCATTATTTAGATATTTCGGCATACCTTTCAACTTTATTACAACACTATAAGAATGGTGATATAGCCTTAGACGGCGCTGTAGATATCATTACAGACCTTTTCATTTCATTTGATGCTGGCAACATTAGCGAGATCGGAAATACTGTTAAATTCCCGGAAAAAATTCCCACATCAAAAAAAGCGGTTCCTGAACATGGGGGGAATTGGCCTTCTAAGACAGGAAATCCTTCTGGCGGTAACAGGTCAAATGCTTCATCATTTGATAATTGATACTCCCCCCCAAAAAACAATTAGAAACTTAAAAAATAACCCCTGCATTGCAGGGGCATTCGTTTATACCGTTTTTTCTATTCGACTTTTTAGACGTAATGGCCAGTTCTCTACCCAGTCGTAGGCTCACTCGAATCTGAACGTCAGCACTTGAAGGTGCCGGAGCAGAAAGAGCGCGAGCTGCGCCGCCGCAACGTCCTGCGTCAAGCCTTAACGTATTTTGATAAGGCCGAGATAAAGCGCCTGAAGGCTCCGCCCATTATGAGTCACCGGAACAAGGATCTGGCAGATTGAGTTCAAAGACTTAATGCTCTCCCAGAAAACAGGGGCGGTTCACTCACCAATTTGGTGTAAATGATTATTCTATTTTTGACAGCAGGACCCAACAAACATAAGTATAAAATAATGACCAAGCTAGCACTAATTAAAAGCAGCATTAGCTTGACTTACATTCGACTCCCAAAAAATTAACCAACTAGGGCCTTTATAAATATGATAATATGATAGTCAACTATATGTTAAACTTCGATAACTAATTTAATACGATAATCCTGTCTACTGATTTTATCGTTGTTTCCCTGTGTGCAATTATTACTTTAGTTATATTTAAATTCTTTATTGCTTTATTCACGTATTTTTCACTTTCATTATCCAATGCACTTGTTGCTTCATCCATAAAAAGAATACAAGGTTTTCGGTAAAGTGCTCTTGCAATATAAATACGTTGTTTCTGCCCACCAGAAAGCCCCTCACCCAATTCGCCAATCAACGTCTCATAACCCATAGGCAATGCAATGATGGTGTCATGAATAAAGCTGGCCTGCGTACACACCACCATCCAGGCTTCATCAATCTCGTCAATAAAACCGCAGACATTATCACGGATAGAACCTGAGAACAGTTTGTCGTCCTGCATTACACATCCAATCAGCTTACGGTAATTGTTCACACCCAATTGCTGGATATCTATGCCATCTATCATCACCTTCCCCGCTGTTTGCTCAATTAAACCGCAAAGCACTTTCATCAGCGTCGTTTTTCCTGAGCCTGAGGGGCCCGTTATTGCAACGCTTTCTCCAGGAGCGATGTGAAGATTTAGATCACTGAATATCGGCGAAGCTTGGTTGTCATAGGAATAACTCAAGCCGATAGCGTCTAAAGCCACTGGGCGTATAGCTATATTCGCAACAGGAATATCCGGTTTATAGGCTTCTCTTTCATTCAAAGCAATATCGGCGATGCGTTCGTTGTGCAGACTCATCATGCGGAGCTGTAGTATAAATTCAGTTAACGAACCGATACGGTCAGAGAATTGTCCGCGGAAGACACCGAACGCAACAAACATACCGATGGTCATTTGGTTGTCGATCACAAGGCTAATACCCAGCCACAGGACCACGATCTGGTCACAAGCCGCAACAAAGGTGTTAATACCACCAAACAACATATCCATTTTGGTGACTCGGATGGCAGTATTGATGGTATCAATTTCTAGGTTGAGCCAGTGCGCGCTGCGCCTTTCAGACATACCCTGCATCTTGACCGTAGCAATACCATACAACGTTTCCATAAAATACGAGCCGGCTCGGGCTCTTCTCACCAGAGACTCCTCAGAAAGTTGTCGGTAGTAAGTGTAGGTCAGCAGACGCAGCAGTACATACAGGGCTGTGAAAGCTATCACGAGCCAAGTCAGCCACCCCCCATACAGCATCATCATAACCAGCACGCCAATGATCATGATGCCATCCATAATGGCGCCAACGATACTAGTAGTGAAGGTACTGCGCAAAGTGTCCAGCGAGCCGAAGCGCGATTGAATATCACCCAGCTTACGGCGTTCAAAATAGCTAAGCGGCAACCGTAGCAGGTGAATGAATAGTCCGGACTGCCACTGAACGTTGATAAGCGTTGCCATTACTAATGAGGACCAGGCGCGAATCATACTTACAGCAGACCGCAGAAGGATAAAAAACATCAACCCTGTACAGATGAGAGTCAGTAAACCACGGTCACCAGCCGGGATAGCGTGGTCCATCACCAATTGTGTCCCCACTGGCATCGTCAGATTGATAGTCTCGATCACCAGCGATAGGCAAAATATCTTGCCGAGTGTCCATTTGAGACCGTGCACACTACTCATTAGCGTGCCAAGACTTAGTCGGTTGCGTACAGTGTCTGCAGAGAATGCACTACCAGGCCAGATTTCGATCGCTACACCGGTAAAGCTTCCTGATAGTTCTGCTCGGCTCACTATCCTTCGCCCACGTGCGGGATCATGTATCACCACGTGGTTGCGTCTTATACTTACCAGCACTACAAAATGGTTAAACTGCCAGTGTAATATGCATGGCATTTTCAACGCACTGAGTTCGCCAAGCTCTAACGACAGAGGGCGTGTGACTAACCCCAGATGTTCAGCGATACCGGTCATTCCAGACAACGTTGTTCCACGTGTCGACAGGTTGAATTGTTGACGCAATGTAATCAGATCTACGTTCTTGCAATAGTGGCCACAAATCATCGCCAGACAGGCCAATCCGCATTCCGATGACTCGGTCTGGTGAATCAGGGGCACGCGGCGACGTAGACGTAAATCCAACTGACTAACTAGTTTTTTGAAAGACAGATTACTCATTGACTGGTCCCACCGCACTGTGTTTCATATTGTAGAACGGTGATAACATCCATTGATAAATTTTCCTTTTCTCCAGAAACAAGGTGCTCTGTGCTTTCATGCCGTTTTCGAGGCTCATGTGTTTACCACCATACACAATTGTCTGTTTTTCCGGTCTGACAATCACCTTGTAATACGGGATAGCAGTGGTAAGCGCGGCTTTAGGCGCGCCCTGATAGGTAAGCATTTCTTGCGGTGAGGCTGGCGCCCTAGAAATAACAGAAACCATACCGGAGAACTGCCCGAATTTCTCCGCTGGAAAGGCTTCATAGCGAATGTTAACCCGATCTCCAGCGGAGATGTATGGAATGGCATCATTAGGCACCCAAAGCACAAGGGAGTAATGAACGATATTGTGCGGAATAATTTGCAGAAGACTGTCACCGACATTGACCATTTGTCCGGCCGTTACGCTAAGCGAGTCGACGTGGCCGTCGACCAATGCGCGAACGATGATCACTCCGCCTGCATCAATATTAATTAGTTCTTTTTGCAACTCGTAACGCTGTAATTCCATTTGGTAAATCTGGTTGTCAAATTCGGCAGCCTGAATTTGGATTCGACTTTCCAGAGAGGTTATTTGCAAGGCATTTTGCTCGTTTTGACTGGACAGGCTCAGCAGATTGTTTTGTTGTTGATAATACAATGCTATCTGATTGGTGAGTTGATCCTTGTTGATTAGTCCCTTGGTCTGATATTGCCGGTAGTTCTCCATATTTTCCTTCATAATGCGGATCCCTTCTTGAGCGCGCTGCATAATATCGGTAGAAAGCCGAAAAGCGGATGTATACTGCGTCTTTTGCTTTTCAAGCATGGCAAGAGTATTTTTCTTGCTGCTTTCCAATCGCCTTATAATCTGTGCAATGCGTTCCAGTTGGCCATCAATGTCCCTGCGTTGATTGTCACTAACTACGCCGCTGCGCGTGCTTCTGCTCACGTCTATTTGGTAAACGGGCGCCCCAGCAATGATCTCCTGTCCTTCAGTAACGAATTGTTTGATAACCACTCCCTGCACACTAGAATAGACGTTGGCCGCCCGCGGATAGGTAGATATTTCGCCTGTAACGTTAATCCGCCGAGTATAGGTACTGGCAATAACAAAGGTCAGAAAGACTATAATAAAAAAGAGGCATAATAACGCTATGCTCCAAAAAGGAATACCGGGTAGAAGGAGCGCCCGACCTCGCCATTTCATTTTCTGGTTATCAATTGCTTCCTGGCGAAACACTTTTTTTTCCTTAATAAGCAGGGGGGATGAGAAAGGCTCACTTTATTATGAAGAAAAAAATATCCGCACTTAACTCACGTGACCTTCGTTAAAAAACCTACTTTCCTATTTTCTCCATGAAGAATAAATACCATCGGGAGTATCTAAATTATGTTGAAACAATGCAATGCCAAATTTATCATTTTGCATGTACTCTGCAATAAAGGAAGGTTCAGTTACACATTCAAAATCTAGTAACTCATAAGCTATCCCTAATAAAACCTCAACAATTAGACCTGGTCCTGATAAAACTGAAGTCACACAGTATTCTCTATTTATTAGTTCTGTTCGCCAAGTTAAAATCCTGGTTAGATACTTTGCCTCCTCACCTCCCTTATAATAATCGAAAATGCAGTTGTTTTTTTCTAAAAATGCATATCTTTTCTTCATGGTGCGCAGAATTATCTTTACAACTTTTGAACCAGGATGGGAGGAAATGAAATTATTAAAATAAATACCTTTCAGTCTTCTGAGTGATCCAATAGCCAATAAGTTCTTATGTACATACATATTTCCAAGCGGTAATATTTTTTTCAAGGAAAATTCAGCGATGTCTAACTCGATAAGTTCAAGGATTTTATGATATTTATCTCTCTCAACCTCCGTTTCATTCTTAAAGTTATTTAAATAATCGCCATCTGAAAAATCCAAAATAGATAACTTTTTTAAAATTGATTTTGTTTTGAACAACAATAGAGAATCATCTTCTCTCACTTTTTCTTTTTCAAGATACTGATTTAATCTATCAAATACATTATCTGTGTATGGCAGCGTATCAACGTCTATATAAACACCCCCATATTGGTAGAGAATCAGAAGTCTAACTATGTCACTAGCACTTGCTAGGTTCGTTCTTAAGATAATCTCATAATAATAATACCTCATGAAATCACACAACTCAGAACTAAATAACTCAGATATATTTTTAACTATAAAATCTTCATTTTCAAGTCGAGGGTTTAATACAGATGAAGTTAAACAATTATATGGGATATTATTATCCAACAAAAAATTTACAACTAAATCATTAAAATAAAAACCATCTTTCAACTTTGGAAATATATAATTAAAAGCTTTGTTTTTCATCCAAATCTCAGCATGAACATTATTATCAAAGTCATTAAGAAGGACGTATTCCCGTATCGCGTCGTGAAGTAAATTACATAATGAAGCATGCTCGTCATGCCAAAAATATACTTCCTTGTCTTTATTTGTTTTTTTCCAAATATCAATGTATTCCATATTTACACGATTGGTATCACCAACCCAAACAAAATGTATGACATTTGGAACGTGAATTTTTCCATGCTGGGAAATATTTATTTCTGACAACCTGTATTTCATTGGAACATCCATTGATTAAAGCACAGAATTTATTTATAGATCGCAACCCTAATCATTAAAAAATTACAAACGAGATGCATTGATAAGTATTCCATTATATTTTTCCGTAAGATACAACTATTAATATATCAATAAAAGTAATAATGGTTGCTCACTCATTAAAAAACAGATTAAACCCATTATTTTAGTGAGCTCGCAAATACTAATTATTTTATTATCTAAAAATATAAATCAACGCTACAACACCAAAACAAACCGCGCAGATTACTGCACTACCAGACAAATCTTTTAATGAACTTAAATAACCTTCGCTGTGTTCATTTAATTTTATAATGGCCTCCTTTTCATTTTCAGCTTCCACTTCGATATGATGCTTTCTAAATCCTTTTTGCTTCATATCCTTAATAAATGAACTTGTAACAGACTCTTTTTGGATTACTTTTGATTCATCAGTTTTAATAAAAATCACATACTTCTGCATTATTACCTCCATAAATGCACAGATTTTCACATCTGTGCATTTTCAATTAATTAATGGCGGCCACCACGTTCTCCAGGCTCAGTACCATTTCCACTGTAACCACTTCCAATGTTATTACTACCGTTACCCCAGAAGCCACTTGCACCAGAACCACTACCATATGGAGAATTTACCGATGCAAAAGATTGGGCACTGCGGTCACCACTGTTACCGCCGCTATTTGAAGAACCAGCACTACCATTATTATTTGATGATCGTTGTCCACTCCCATCTCTATCCTGCCACCCGCCAGATACCGCATCAAATTGGCTACTTAAAATTTCTTTCATTAAATTTTTCCTTGTAGTTATTAAACTCATGTTAGCTATCTGATTGTCATTTTTAGTATAATGCGCGTAAAGTGTGTAAGTAATGGTAAATTAAGTTAAATTGTGGCCAATGTCACAATTAACATTTTTTCCCATTTTAAATCAATATGATAACTAAAAATTAAGAATGGGATTTCAAAGAAAAATGTAACAGAAAACGTCATGTCCCCTAATGATCAGGATTGATGCGCACATGAATGAGAATTCTCTTATGTTAAAATTTCTAGATATGGAGAAACTCCCATTTTTCAAGCGGCTTTTTATATCGCTCCCTTGTTTAAAAAACAAAGCCTCTGCAATGCAGAGGCCTTCGTTTATACCGTTTTTTCTATTCGTTTTTTTAAACGCAATGGCCAGTTCTCTACCCAGTGCGCAGGGGTGTACATCACACGGCGACGCTCACCGCTAAGTGCATTACCTGTTACTACCTCGCCGGCTATACCCATCAGTGATAACTGGATATACGCCATACCAGAGGCAACATCATCGATATCAATGCATGACACCCAAAGATGTCTGCCCGGATTAAAACCCTTCTCTTTAACAACCTCTGCAATGGCCAAGATCATCCCAGCAGAGCCACAAGCAGGCTCATAAGCTGTAATAAAGGGTTCTTCAGCAAGCATCTTATCGACATCTGCAAACTGTATCTGAGCCATCATTCTTGAAACTGACATTGGCGTAAAAAACTGGCCGCGTGCGGCTTCGCCGAGATCTAGCTGCATAAACAAAGGGCCAAGAAAGTCACCGCCGTCCTCTTCAAGCGCCAACGAAACATGGCCCAGTAACTTTGCCATACGGTCGGCATCAGGACGTTCATAATGGCGGATAGTGTCCATATATGCCTGCTCGAGCCCCTCATCAAAATTTATACTATTATGAAGGGAAATTGCAGCAAGCGTTATAAAGTCACGAAAAACCCGCTGCCGGTGATGGTAGCGGGCCGTTTCGTTAAACAAAGAAAGGAATTGCTTTGTGTGATTAGCCGATGTGGCCATAGCGTATCTCCAAGGGGAAATACGCCCTGAATAGGGGATTTCCCCTATTCAGGATGGTAATTTCAGGTGGGACATTGCCCGCCTATAAAATGGTAAATTTACTTCTCAATGACGCCTGCGCGAATGTGACCTTCGCTGACATCGAGGAAAATATCACACCCCTGATTCACGACTTTATCCCGGAAAGTACCCCAAAAGTCCTCTCCCAGGTACTCACCAAAATCATCGTGACCGACTTCAATGGCGGCTGCGTCGTACCAGTCGTCATTTTCAGGATCTCTAGGGTCAAAACCATACGCATACGCGACGTGTTCTCTGCGGCCATCTTTGTACTCTCCAATTTCAGACATCATGTAGATACCCTCATCTTTCACGAACAGTAAATGGCAGCGGTTGTCTCGCACTTCTTCCAAAACGGCTTTAAATGCTTTGTTTTCAAATAACAGCATGATTTTCTCTTCGATATAAAGGGAAAATCTCCCTAGGGAAGATTTCCCCAGGGGTTAAGTAAAAAATGGGTGATACTAAAGCCCTACCTAATCAGGCGGCCTTGTTTGGTGCTTTATCTTCCGCTGCACTTACCTGCATTCCCTCTGCAGGAAAAGCCATCAGTTGAGCCGAAAAAGGTCCAGACCCGAAGCGGCCGCTATCAACATGGTCGCCACGGTCATAACAGTCATATCCGCTAATCCCATTGACTTGCTCCTGATACCAGTGGCGTATTTCACAATCAAATACTGCCGAAATCTCCCCCATCAACTCACCTGAAGGCGGGTATGACGGTGAATCAAACTCCAGTCTTAAACTGTTTATACTGTCACGTTGCCAGAGAACATTATGGCCTGAAGGCCATTCCATCCCATGGATACGGCTATAAAGACTGCCTGTTGTCGAAACGCCTGCCAACAACCGGCTATTCCCATTCAGCTCACTAGAAAGCCGAGAGGGAATGACCATGAGCATATCGCAATGGCAAGCACGCTCAGGCATTCTTCCCAATCTCTCCCAGCACGCTGCCCCATCAATTTGATATGACCAGCTGGCAACACCAAACCAGTCGATATACTGACGCGTCATTAGCTGAGTCATGATCTGTCGTGCATTCACGGGAATATTCTCCCATTTAACGGATGCAAGACCTGACTGCAGGTAAATTCTGTCAATTTGACGGATGGTATCCTGGTTGAGCACGGCATCTTTCTGCAGCAGCTCAAGCCAGTGTTGGAATGCCAGGTTCTGTGCGACAGCTGCGCCACAACCTTGCGAAACCAATCCAGGGAAAGGCGAATACTCGATGTGTTTAACGGGTTTGAGAATACCTGCGGTACCGGCCAGAAACAGCTGCATACTTTGCTGCACTGCATGGCGATACTGAGGGACTTCCTGCCCTGTGACCCATTGCATCATTACGTCAACGAATACAGAACGACCAGTGATTTCAAGACGGTTTTTGCACCATTCGAACATTGTAACTACTCCTCTTTAGGCTTAAAGAGGGAGCCTCCCCCATTGGGGAAAGGTCTCCCCATTGGGTTTGGTAAATTACTCGTCAGCTAACACTTTTAGGTGCGACTGATGATAGTCATGCTACTTTCGCGGCCGGAACCGAATTTGTTGAATCATTTTGCAAAGTTAAAAGAAACTCTGATGCTTCACGTGCCTGTCGGCAGGCGCTAAATAGCGCCCTTTTGTCTTCTTTAAGCTTTGCCAGCCAGCCGTTGATATAGCTTTCGTGTTGCACTTCGCCATAAACGCCGAGTTCTGCACAAAGAAATGCGCTGCCTATTTCCGCGATTAATTCCTCAAAAGCATATACAGGGTCACCAAATTTTCTCGATGTTGCTGTTATACCTTCTCGGTTTAGACGCTTCTCATGGCCGGTTGCATGCACTAGCTCGTGTAGCAACGTGGCCCAATAGTCGGCTTCGGTAAAAAACTGGCCAGAGATCGGCATGACAATGCTATCCGTGCTTGTTCGGTAAAATGCCCGATTCTGCTCGATAAACGTCACAGCAACCCCACTCGAATTGAAAATCTCCATCACGCGGTTAGCAACCGGTGCACTGAGAGTTTCAATCTCGTCTTCAGTCATAAGCGACTTAGATTCGCCACCAATTTCTGGCGGCAATCCTTCACACTGTTGGATGTTGAAAAGCTGCAATGTTTTCAGCATTGAGCGAGGTTCCATAAGTGGATTACCCTCATCATCAAATACCGCGTTGCCGCCCGTATCAGTAGCTTGCTTCTCAAACTTTTTGTAAACCACGGCCATACTGCTGATTTCCCCCTGCCTGACATGGCCACCTAATTGCTGAGCCTGTAGATAAGTGAGCCAGCGGTCGGAACTAAACCCACGCTCCTCCGCGGCCATCCACAACAAGGGAATATTTACCCCATTGTATGGGCGGCCGGTCACTGCATTAGCAGGAAGAGAACTGCCGTTAGGTTTATCAACCATTCGCCATGGTTTACGCCATGGAACGGTCCCCTTTTCAAGAGATTCGATAATTTTGTCCGTTACCTGCTGGTATAAATCAGCACGTTCAGTTGTTTTGGCTTTACGGCCAGAAGTGTTTTTTTTCATGGATAAGCCTATAAAAAAGGCGCATCCAGCCTATGGCGGAATGCGCCACAGGTTAGTGGAGGTAAATTAGTAAGCTAAAACGTCGCCATCAGGAGTCACCGAAGAAATCCGGCCCTTTATCCTTCTTATAGCGCGTTCAAAGTTGTCACGGTCTTCAGGTTTTGCACGCTTGCAATCAAGACGTATTACCTGGTCCAAAATGAATAGCGCATTAGCACGCCATGCTGATATTTCACGCTTACCCACACATGAACTGAAATGCCTGTAAGTCTGGTCAGATAACCGATCGATACCATTACGATAGTCTCCAACTAAAACCCATTGCTTCTCCGGTGGCTGAGCCCGAAAGTGAGCAGTGGTACCCGTTGGTGAAACGAGCAAATCGTAATGTTTGTGAACGACATCATCCCATGTGTTTTGGCAAATAAATGAAGTAAACGTGTATTCCGTTTCAGGGATCAACATATCGGCGCATCGGGACCAATCCTTATCGAGGAAAGGGTTACAACCTTCAGCAAACGCTCTGAGCCATTGACCAGAATTATCGTTATCAGGAACACGAATATAAATGCCATGCCCCTTCTCTAAAATTAGAGGCGTATGACAATTTCTCGTCATGTTTAATGCCGGTCTCAGTGCCGTCGACGTAAAGCGGACCATGGAAATTCTCCTGTTTAAAAAGGAGAAGCTTCCCGAAGGAAAACTCCTCCAGGAAGGTATAGTAAAGGTGAAAATCAGTTGTAGCGGTAACGGTATAAAGCCAGTTCACGAGCCATTATTCGTGCCTGCTTCATCGCTTTACGAGGCGAACCCCAATTTCCGAAAGTGCCATATTTTTGCACTTGCCAATCGCGAGAACTGCAGCCGGTTCGACATGCGACCGATGCAGTAAAATGCCCTTGGCCATCAGATTCAACTTCAGGTCGAAAACTTAATCGGCCAGTTTGATTGGTAAACCACTCGCTGTTTTTACTGTCCAGCTCCTCTGAAAGGCTTTCCAGGCATACAGCTGCTTTGCGTAATACAGAGATGATAGTTTTCATGGTTTTCTCCTACAGTGAAGCGGAGAAACCTTCGCCACCTGCGGGAGAATTTTCCCCGCATGGGTTGAATGGTCAAATAACAGTAAAGCCATATGGGATGAAGTCCCAGATGGGTAAGTGATTAAAAATGAATAAATAAGGGAGTAAAAAATTGTGGGTGAGCCACGAAGTGAAATGCGCCTTAACCCAATGGGTCTCTGTTTTCAAAGGGTAAACAGATTTAAATCAATCGCTCGAAAGCGCCATCTCTCAGATTAAAATGGCATTTGCATGTGATCACCCGAAGGCGTTCCTCTCAAATCACTGGAACATTGGCAGTTGTCTGAGACAACGTTTTGCAATTTAATCGTACACAATGTCAGCAAACACATCAAGATCGTTTCAATAGGTTTTTTATTCGATTTTAACAACAACGTTTAGAGCATTTTATAATCAAAACTATAAATAAAAGCATTTATATTTAATATATTTTCTTTATTTTAATTTTACACCCTGATAATATTTAAAGATTGAAATAATCATCTAGACATAATCAACTCTATACATCATGAGTAAATTCATCACATGAAGAGTCAGAACTATCAAAATTTAATCCATTGTTTGCATGTGGAAATAGTTGGCGCTAATCACAAATTCACGTGGGGTCGAGCATTACGTAGATATTTCAGAAACCACAACATTAGATATATATTTTGGTGGCGCATTGCATCTTATTTCTTCCATAAAGGAGGGAGTAAGAATGATCGCAAAGCCTATCGAATCAATAGAAAACTTATTTCGCGGTATGGAATCGAAATTGAACTGGGTGCTTCCATCGCGCCAGGAATATCTTTCGCACATTTCCAAGGGACCGTAATTAGCCGAGCTAGCGTGATCGGGAAAAATTTCCACATAAGACAAAATACAACAATTGGCATCAAACAACAAAAAAATAGTAAGATTGTGATTGGCGATAACGTTACAATAGGAGCTAACAGTTGCATTATTGGAGATAATTTGACTATTGGGAATAATGTCACGATCGGAGCAATGGCATTTATCAATAAAAACATTCCAGATAATTGCGTCTGCTATACCTCACAAACATTAAACATCAAGTCCCTTTCTCAATAAGTAACATAAGCCACATTTATTGTGGCTTACATTCAGTTCATCCATTGCTATCAATTTTATTATAAACCCGTGCAACATAATGACCACGACCATCACCATGTCCTAAATCCATCGATACTAATGCCTCGGCCTCTTGCTTACTGAAGCCCTGCTCCTTGTGTAATTGTGTTGCATCATGTGAATAGGCATATCGCAAACTATGGGGAGCATATTTCCCAATAAGCCCGGCATCACGCACAACATTACGGTATCGTTCAATCGCTAAATGAAGTTCAGGTTTGTCGATCAACTTACCATTATTATCACCAGCAATTTTAATTGCATTATTAACTACCCGCAATAGCAAATCCTTGTTAATAATGGTGGTATCTCTCGGCCTCCCTCCTTTAGTCCCAAACACAACACGTAATTTTTCCTGATTGTTGATAATGGCTTTCTGCCACGTCTTTAAGGATTTAACAGATTGAATAGTTTCTTCGGTACGCAAACCGAGATGACGTGATAACTCCATTGCAATTGCAGCTCCACGATCAACTTCCCTAACTTTTTCGACGATGCTGTCGAACACATCATTCGGGATAGCAACCTTCGTGCCATCCCTACTTGTTCCTGAAAGACTAAGAGCATCATTGCTAAGTTTTTCATGCGATGGATTTGCCATAAATGTTTTACCAGATGTTCGAAGGATAGACCTGATTGCTGCCATTTCATTTTGCAGAGTGCGCTTAGAAATATCCTCCGACAATCGGCTTTTTATGTACATCTCTATATGGTTAGTTTTCAGATGGCTGGCATCACGTATTTGAATATTCATCTGTAATAATCTGTCAGCCAGTCTATTAGCTATTTTCATGCGATCAGAAACTGTTTTAAAACTCCCTCCGCCCTGACGCGCCAGCGTGATAAGACTTTTATTCAATTTCGCCATAAGGACTCCTTCTGCATGAGGTGATTGAGGTATTCCGTCCCGTGAGAACGGAATACCTCAATCACCGGACTCCCCGGTACTAAAACCTAAAATTTCACCCCGACGGCACGGTTGATTTTGCGCTTCCTGCGTCTCGACAGACATCTACGCATCGGGGCGGCGAAATGTTGAGTTATTGCGAGGCTCCCCAGGTCTCAGACCTGTTCGCGGCTTACGCCGGGCTGATTTTCATCAGTCTACCTCCACACACCAGTTTCCTGGTGTCGCCATCGATATCGTGTCGATTTACCTCCTTAAATTTAGAAATTGCCTTGATACATGATTTTTTCGTTGATCAGACAGTAGGTTAATGAATGACCAAATAGCCGGTTTAAAAGCCCTATTAAGCGTTTTAAAACCCTAGCTACGTCTTGGTCAGTTGGTAGAGATGTTGTTGAAGTGGCAGTACGTCAGTGCTGCTGGTCGTGCGCTGCGCGCGTCACTTGGTACTCGTTTCACTCGTTCACAAGTGACGCCGCGCTCCTCTGCTCTCAATGCGTACGTGGAAGATGCCAAATGTTCCAATTGGCATACCCACGGTCCGCAAAGTTCGCAACCGGAAGCTGACGTCTAAAGCTTAAAAACGTAAAGAGTAAAACGTACGCAGAATGAGACTGCGAAGAGGATTCTGCGTAATGCAGATCATAGTGAAGTGAACCTTTATCGCAGTTGCGATCCTCGTTTTCAAAGGCTAAACGAGGTTACCGCCCGAAGGCGCTACCTCTCAGGTTAAGGTAGCATTGGCAGTGCGATCACCCAAAGGCACTCCTCTCAGATCGCTGGAGCATTGGCATGTTGCACATAGCAACGGTACATCAATTTGCATGCTAAAGACTTATGAGAAATGATTCAACAAAATCATTTCTATTTTGCTTGAGTAGTGATTGTCTTATGATCACTTGTATATTCAGGAGGTGGTGCAGGGTTAACTAAAAGTAGGAGCACAAAAATTGCTATAGAGCCTGCTGCAGTTAGCGCAATCTGATTATACTTTACTGTAAGATTTATCTTGCCGGCCATAAGAGTCCCCAATATCGTACCTAAACCTGCAGCAAATAAAGCTCGAAAAATAAAATACTGAACTCCTGTATCAATAAGTTTATAGAACCCAAAATATACTGCCAAAACTAACATCAAGCCACCACATACAAGTGGTACGAAAATATTTTTTGAAATAGGACGTGTATTTATTTTCATTTTACCTTTAGCCTTAAAGCCACTGATTGATAGATTACAGGAATTAAATCGTTCAATTAATCCATTAACTTCAGAAGGTCGATAGGTTTTATATACCTTCTGAGCCAAATTAAGATAACCATCAGAAAACCTCACTATTTTGAATATTTTATTTTCGTGCAACTCATTTAGCATCATGGCTATATTTATTATTGCATCAAAAACTTGCTCAATCGAATTCAAACAATCTTCTAATTGAGCCTTTGTCAAATCCCCCTCCTTACTTGAGCAATCCGTTAAAAATGCCTCAACTGCAGTATGAAAGGATGATAATTCAGACACCAACTTAAAATGTAATGCATTTTCATTAAAACGAGATGGTTCTTTAACAAAATCACATATCTCAGATAATACCTTATTTATTTTATCTTTTTCTTTAGAAAGCATCCTTGTATTCTCTTCAAAAGAACTCATAATCAATCTCTCTTGTCATTTCGCTTGCTTTTTTTAGTTATTTCTCTATTTTTTTAAATTTTTCAAACCAATCATCTTCCACTATATTTTCTATTTCAATATCACTATTCTTCATTTGCATTATCAAATCTATTATATCTTTCGCTAAAGCACTTGTATCCATAGTGGATAAGCTTTTTAACACCCAACGCCTTTTAGGCCTAATTAATTTAAGGCTTCTAATTAAATCGCCTTCTTCAATCCTCCCGTTCTTTCTAGCTAACAAGGGCTTTGTTGAATAAATCGAACTTTTGGCCGTAATCAGGATCAGATCACCACACTCCTGATCCTGCAGCGATATCACGTGGCAAAACAAAAGTTCAAAATCACCAACTGGGCTACCTACA